>OAVP01000022.1_pt1 | contig 124010 bp, 106 predicted proteins | sample 1495311 | NCBI WGS metagenome assembly OAVP01 (sample SAMEA2580102, study PRJEB22360) | human gut metagenome | biome: human gut; feature: human-associated habitat; material: faeces | place: Denmark | collected 2008/2010
ACGGCCTAAAGTTGTACGATATGAACATAAGTACGAGGGGTTGTACCATATGTTCAGTTTGTTAGTTAGAGGGGTTTATTATGTTTATGTTATCATTGATGCAACCATCAGGTTTGTATGAACTGGAGAAAGATAGTTTAGAAGCCATAAGCGCACAACTTTTACAGATGATACAAATGAAAAGCTATCATCTCTATACACATTCTATCCAGGTTTCAAACTATGCTGTTAGCATCGCAGCTAAAATGGGTTTGCCATTAAATGAAATTGAACAGATTCGTCACGCAGCTCTACTTCATGACGTGGGTCTATTAATGGTACCTAATGCATTAATCCAAAAATCTCCATATCTTAATAAGCAAGAAATGTCTAAGTATAAACAACATGCGGCAAGTGGAGCCAATATGATTGAAAACTATCCTTGCTGCCAACAAATTTTGCCTTATATTCGTTACCATCATGAAAAATGGGATGGCTCTGGTTATCCCAAACATTTACGTGGTGCCAATATTCCGTTAGGAGCTCGAATTATTGCTGTAGCAGATTACTATGATACAACAGTTAATCCTTCTACTGAATTTTGGGCGAAAACAAAAGCTAAAGCAAAAGAAGAACTCTTTAGTGCATCTGGCTCACTCTTTGATCCTGATGTAGTTAAAGCATTTATTGATGTGCTTGGCTAATATGAAATCAAATATTATATTCCTACATTTAGTAATAAAGATTAGAAACTACCACTAGCCAGCGTAAGGGCATCAATGCGTAGCGCTTTATGCTTTTGTAAGACTTTTGCTACAGCTTCAATTGTGGCACCTGTAGTATATATATCATCAACAATTAATATATTCTTATTGGTAAAATCAATATCCTTATAATCAGCACATATAACAAAGGCATCATCAATATTTTGATGTCTTTCTTTATTTGTTAATCCCCACATATCTCGAGAAGTATCAAACTTGTATATACAATCTAACCATTTAAAGTTTTTTCTATCTATCTCCCATAAAGAATGAGCCCATTCAAGAAAGAATAAATCTACTTGATTATATCCTCTCTTAGCTTTTTTCTTTTCGCTAGATGGTACAGGAACAATATAATCATACATAATTTTACAATTACTATTCACAATATTAGACTCATTATATTTCATGTAAAAGTTGTACGATACTAAAAAAGGAGCGGCCCCTTTGGACTGCTCCTTTTTTTCATTAAATTTTACATCGTAAATCATAGACTTTAGACCACCACGATATTCGGCCAACACACATACATCATCTACATAGTGTAAAAATTTATGTGGTACATGACGAATATGTAATAAATCTGTAAAACAAGCTTTACACCAATCCCCTTGTGTTGCCACAGGTGCACCACAGTGAGGGCATACAGGTGGAAATAGGAAATCCCAAAGACTCATTACGAATCACATCTCCCTTGTAGTCGTTCTTTAAACAATGTGTAACGTTCATCGGCATTAACAGTACGCACAGCACGTTCAACTGCGCTCGTAGTACCAACGATGATTACTTTACGCTTTGCCCGTGTAACAGCAGTATACAACAAATTACGTTGTAACATACCACCATAACGTGGAACAAATGGAATAATAACTACACCATACTCACTACCTTGACTCTTATGAACCGTAATAGCATAAGCAGGCATAATCATATGTGCTTCATCGATAGGTAGACGAACCTCTTTATGGATAAATCGGATACAAATATCGGTCCGCGTAATAGCATAGATAACGCCAATTTCGCCATTAAACACTTCTAACTCATAATCATTGAGAATTTGAATAACCTTATCCCCAACGCGATACGTAATGCCATTGACACGAACTTCTCCCTTATAGCTATCTGGAGGGTTTACGGCTTGTTGTACATATTGTGATATCAATGTACTACCTGCTTCACCACGGCGCATAGGAGAAATAATTTGAATATCTAATTCATCCTCTATCGTCTCTTGTTCACGTTTATATACATCAATGATGGCTTTCATCATCATGTCATAAGATTTAACAGGAATAAAAGAAAACTCTTCGCTCACACCTTCCAGGTTAGGCATTTCACCACGGTTAATTGCGTAAGCACTTTCAACGATAGTATTACCAGAGCTTTGACGATAAATCTGATTAAGTCGTGTATAGGGCACACAATCACTATCTAATAAATCTTTTAATACGAACCCAGCACCTATAGGTGGTAATTGATCTACGTCACCCACAATAATGACATGGGCTTCCTTTGGAATAGCAGCCATCAAAGAATAGAATAAACGCACATTAAGCATAGATGCTTCATCGATGATAATGACATCTATATCTAGAGGATCATCTTCATTCTTTGTAAAGTCATAGGAGTCACTACCTTGAACAGGTACCAATAGACGATGAATTGTAGTAGCTTCAAACTCAGTGGCCTCGGTCAGACGCTTTGCAGCACGTCCCGTAGGAGCACAAAGTATAATGCGCCCCAATCCACCGAGTTGGAAACCTTTTACTAGTGCCTTGATGATAGTTGTTTTACCTGTACCAGGACCACCAGTTATAAGAGAAAACTTTTCAAAAAATGAGAGCTGTATAGCTTCTTTTTGAGCATCACCAAAGATAATGTAGTTGTCTCGTTCAAACTTTTCAATAAAACTAGAAATATCTAATGCTATTGGATCAGCTTCTAATAGAAACTCACGAGTATAGTGGACACCTTCCACTTCAGAAACATACATCTCTGGCGGATAGATATATAAGATATCTTCATAATACGTACTATACAGTGCACCTTGTTCCAGCAGGCTTTCAATAAAGTTCGCAATATCATCTACATCAGTTTGTAATAAATCGTCAAGTCGACCGATAAGTTGGTCTACTGGTAAACATGTATGACCTTGATTATCTAGACTACGTAGAATCCATTCTAAACCAGCCTCTAAACGGCGTGTATCACTACCATTAATACCAAGATGCTCTGCTAGTGTATCGGCCGTACCAAAAAGCATATCCGGTGCTACACGTAATAATGTATAAGGATTATCCTCTATAACTGCGACAGACTGCACACCATAATAGGTATATACAATACGACTCCATTTCGATGAAATGTGATGACTTTCAAAAAAATGATTTAAATCAGATAAAATACCTTCGCCAAGTAAGGTATTGAATAGCTCATCCTTAACACTCTTTCGGAGACCTGGAACATCTTTAATCTCTTCTGGACGTTCTTCCCGTAAAATTTCTAAAATACGAATACCGAAATATTCTAGTACCTTCTCTACGGATTTTTCACCAAAACCTTTTATTCCTAGATTCAACAAATAAGTCTTGGCAGCACCCATATTATCAGGTTTTAACTTTTCAACACTGCTCGCATCAAATTGGCGGCCGTACTTTTCATGTTCTACATAGCGGCCCCGTACTTCGATGTCTTCCCCTTCTTTAGGAGACTCAAATTTGCCAGTACAAGTAATGTATTCCTCATTATAATCTTTTAGGATAAACACGCAATATGTACGTTGTGTATTCTCATATATAGTTCGGTATACAAATCCTCGTATGGCGTCCATTATTTCTCCGTATTCGGCAAAGCTTCAATAATTTCTTGCACTGCATCGGTAATACTGCCTTCGTTACCAATTTTAATATGTGCTACTTCTTCATATAAAGGATAACGTTCTTCATATACATTAAAAATATATTCGATACTTTCTTTTACAAGCGGACGAATCTCTAGATCCAAATCATCTAAAATATGATTTACATCGCGGTTAACAAATACAACAAGACCATTATTGCGCATCAATTTAACAGTTTTATCATAGGTAACAGTGCCGCCACCTGTAGCAATGACAGATGGTTTATTGTGAATTAATTCTTTGATTGTACTATATTCATATTCACTGAAAGCATCTTTACCATCGTAAATATAAATATTTTGAACGGATTTACCTACCTTGTCTTGAATCGTTTGGTCTAGATCGAAAAAGTCGCGGCCTAACTCTTTTGCTAGAACCTTACCAACAGTAGTTTTACCTGCGCCAGGCATACCAATGAGAAAAATATGCTTATGCATATGCTCCTTTAAGAACTCATTACTCATAGAAACGACGGTTTTTATATAATTTTCAACATAAGGTGCTAAAACTTTATCTTTACAATTTTGAGTATGTAAAGCAATGATACTTTCATCCCGTTCTTCATCAATAAGTGGTAAGTGATGTTCATCCTTATATTTACCAATTTCTTTAATCAGTGTGAGTCGCTTCTCAAACTCCGTAACTAATACAGAATCAATACTATCTATCTGTTTTCGAGCTTCTTTAATATCCATGAGAACCCCCTTTTATGCATTAGCCAAAATAGCTAGAGCCTGTTCTTCATCTACCTTCATTTGATCGATAAGATCTTGTAAATTATTAAATTTAACTTCCCCTCTAATATAAGAAATGAACTGTACAATTACTTCTTTTCCATATATATCTTGGTCAAAGTTAAAAACGTGTACTTCACATCTATGGTACTGATTTCTAAAGGTTGGATTATCTCCAATATTGCCTACCCCATCATACCAAATACCATCAATACATACACGATTAGCATAGACTCCGTCTGGAGGTGTAGCCATTTCATTAGGAAGTAATAGATTTAATGTAGGAAATCCTAATGTGCGTCCCCGTTGATCACCTTTAATCACAGTTCCTTTAAACTGGAATGGCCTACCTAGCCAATGATTTGCATCCTCCAAATGCCCTTCATGAATAGCTTTTCTAATTTCTGTACTAGAAATAGGTGTACTACTACCATCACAAGGTAATAAAGGCTGTACAAGAACTCGTATATTCTTATCCGCTACCACTTGTTTCATATATTCTGGATTACCAAGCCCCTTTGCACCAAATGTAAAGTTCTCACCGATTACAATAGCTTCCACATTCATATCATTGCAGAGTTCATGTAAGAATTCATCTGCAGTCATTTTTAATAATGCTTCAGTCATAGGTAACCGCAAAATATAGTCAACTTTGAGTTCTTCTAGCACAGTATCCATAATCTCTTCTTGAATCACTCGTTTAGGTACTCGTTCTGGATGTAATATAGTCAATGGATGATGCTCGAAGGTAATGATGATACTAACCCCATCGACTGATATAGCCTCTTCAACAGCCTTATGTATAACTCGTTGATGACCTCGATGAATGCCATCAAAGGTACCAAGGGCATATACTTTTGTATCTTTGATTTGACGTAGTTCATCAAACGAATGTAGTTGCTTCATACTTATCCTTCAATAAAAATATTTTTTTCCACTTTTAATGTGTGGTTGTTTCGTTTCATAATACCAATAAAACCATTCGGTCCATAAGCTCTATAGAGCTGACCTATTTCTGTGAAAGCAAATTCTTTACCAATCGGTAACTGCTTGCCTTCTATCATCATTCTTAATTGTACACTATTTACAGTTACTTTTGAAAGATGAGAAACAGCCGTATCTGTTGGCAACAACAGACTTTCACCATGTAGCATCAATTCTTCGGCCATCTTAGCAGAGCCGATATCAAAAGGGCCTACTTGAGTACGTGCCAAAGAAGTCATAGCGCCAGGAATACCTAAAGCAATACAAATATCGCGTAATAACGAGCGAATATAAGTCCCCCCTGAGCATGTCACACGAACCGTGAAAAAAGGGAATCCATAAGCAATGAGCTCAATATTTTTAATATGAATTTGACGTAATGGTAGCTCTACAGGAATACCTTTACGAGCATATTCATAAGCTCGAATACCATTTACTTTAATGGCAGAATACTTAGACGGCCTTTGGTCCTGAACGCCAGCAAATTTTCTCAAAATACTAACCAATTCTTCAAAGCCTGGTTTAACCATCGTTGTCGAGATTTCTGTAGATTGAATAGCTCGATTCAATACAATACCATCTCGCAATAGCATATCATTATCTGGCAATACAGGTTGTCCTGAGCTATCTTCAGTATCTGTAAAAGTACCCAATTTACATTCTGCTACATAGGTTTTATCAAATTCATCCGTGTATTCTATAAGGCGCGTAGCCTTACCAAGAAACACAGGCAATACACCATAAGCCATAGGATCCAATGTACCGCTATGACCAATGCGCTTTTCCTTTAGAATACGACGACAAATAGCAACGGCATCATGGCTTGTAATGCCAGGTGGTTTTAAAAATGGTAATATCCCATCCATTATTAAATTACCTCAATGAGAGCTTGTTTTGCCTCTTCTAATGGTAGATTAATAGTGCAACCTGCAGCACGAATATGACCACCACCACCAAAATGGCTTGCTACAACGTTCACATCAATACCTTTGGAACGTAAACTTACACGTGTTATATCATCAGCTTCTGCTTTTAATAAAATTGCCACGTCTACAGTATCAACATTTCTAATAATATCTACAAAACCATCTGTATCATCGCCAAGAATAGTCATAGCCTCACGATTCAACTCGATGGTAGCAATCGTATCATTCTTGTAAAACTCGATAGTTTGCATAACTTGTTTTGTTAATTCTAAACGACTGGCAGATACGGCTTCTATGGTTTCAGAAATAACATTTGGTCTAGCCCCTGCAGCTACACATTTGGCAGCCATCTCAAGAGTATTTGCTGTAGTATTGCTAAATTTAAAGAAACCACAATCTGTAGCAATCGCCATATATAATGCAGTACCCATAGATTCAGTGATAGGCCAATTCCATTTTGTACATAAGTCGGTAACAATTTCACCAGTAGCAGCAAAGTCAGGCTTTAAATATAGATGGTCCGCGAATTCTGTATTAGAAATATGGTGATCTATATTAAAAATAGGTGCACTCCAAAGTGCACCTACTTTGCCAATTCGCTCATACGTGCTAGCATCCAAAACCATAAGCATATCAATATCAACTGGATTAGTTTCAAAATACGCTACATCATGAATGTGGTCCGTATATCGTAAGAATGTGTACTTCTCAGGAACTACATCATCCACTACCATATATACAGTTTTACCTTGTCCTACAAGGGCTTCGTAAAAGGCTACCATGGACCCAATAGCATCACCATCAGGTCTAATATGGACGGTTAGCATAATAGAATTAGCTTCACACAGAGCCATATGTAATTGATTAATAGTAATCTTACTCATGTTCTGTATCCTTTTTGTTAATTTATTTCTTCATCCATTTTGATTTCATTCAAAAGGGATTCAATATGCATGCTATAGTCTAAAGACGTATCCTTATCAAAGGTGATGGAAGGAATATGGCGTAATTTAAGTACTTTACCAAGCTCTGTACGAATATGACCTGCTGCATGCTTTAATGCGATAAGGGTATCTTCTTTTTCCTTATCGGAACCAAACAAGGAGACATAAATCGTAGCTTCACGTAAATCACCTGTTACATGAACATCGGTAATAGTAGTGAAGCCGATACGCGGATCTTTCAATCCGCGCATCAACATTTGACTTACCTCTTGTTTGATAAATTCTTGTAATTTTCTGACACGAACATCACTCATATAAACCTCCTATAATTGAGGTGCAATTTCTTCCATCAAGTAAGCTTCAATAACGTCGCCTTCCTTGATGTCGCGGTATCCTTCTAAGGAGATACCACATTCAAAGGATGTTTTAACTTCCTTAACTTCATCTTTAAATCGACGTAAAGAATCAACCTTACCTTCAAATACAACGATGCCGTCACGAATTAAACGAACTTCAGAGTCGTTAGTAATACGACCTTCTGTTACATAAGAGCCAGCTACAATAGCCTTTGGTGTGGAAATAACCTGACGCACTTCTGCACGACCTACGACAACCTCTTTAAATTGAGGCGCCAACATACCGCGCATAGCAGATTCAACGTCATTGATAGCATCATAAATTACACGATATGTACGCAAGTCAACCTTTTCTTGTTCCGCTGCACGTCGAACATTAGCATCAGGGCGTACATTAAAGCCCATTACAATCGCATTAGATGCAGATGCCAACATGATATCCGATTCATTAATGGCACCTACTGCAGCATGAACAATAACAATACGAACCTCAGGGTTTTTGATGCCTTCTAAAGATTGACGCAATGCTTCTACAGAACCTTGAACATCGGCTTTGATGATAATATTAAGATCCTTCAACTCGCCTTGTTGAATTTGGTTGAAAATATCATCTAATGTAACTTTATGTGTAGCTTGCAATTCTTGAACCCGTTGCTTAGCAATACGTTTTTCAGCAATTGCACGTGCTTCGTTGTCATCCATACCATTTATAATTTCACCGGCTTGTGGAACTTCGGAGAAGCCCAAAATTTCTACCGGCATAGACGGACGAGCAACTTTTACTTTTTCACCGCGCTCATTTGTCATGGCACGTACTTTACCGTATGCAGTACCAGCAAGTACTGTATCACCTACACGAAGAGAACCTTTTTGTACCAAGACAGTACATACAGCACCACGACCTTTATCAAGTTGAGCCTCGATAACTACGCCATATGCCTTACGGTTAGGGTTCGCTTTCAATTCCATAACCTCTGCTACAAGCAAAATATTTTCAAGTAAGTCATCAATACCTTGTTTTTGTTTAGCAGATACAGGAACCATGATGACATCGCCGCCCCATTCTTCTGGTAAAAGACCATGTTCAGACAATTGTTGTTTAACATGGTCTGGGTTAGCACCTGGTTTATCCATTTTGTTGATGGCTACAATAATAGGTACATCTGCAGACTTCGCATGATTAATGGCCTCGATAGTTTGTGGCATTACTCCATCGTCAGCAGCTACTACGAGAACTGCGATATCTGTAGATTTTGCACCACGTAAACGCATAGCAGTAAACGCTTCATGACCAGGTGTGTCAAGGAATGTGATTTTATTATCCTTGTAGCGAACTTGGTACGCACCGATATGTTGAGTGATACCACCAGCTTCGCCAGCTGTTACATTAGTTTGACGAATTACGTCCAACAAAGATGTTTTACCATGGTCAACGTGACCCATAATAGTTACTACAGGAGGACGTGGTTTTAACGTTTCTGGTGCATCTTCAATTTCGATAACATCTGTAGGATCTTCTTCTGGTTCTACTTCAGTTACAGTTACACCGAACTCTTCAGCTACAATAGTAGCTGTATCTACATCAACCTCTTGGTTAATGCTGGCCATAACACCTAAAAGCATCAATTTCTTGATGATTTCAGATACTTCACGACCCATTTTTTCAGCTAATTCTTTAACAGTTAAAGGACCGCTCAATTCAATTTCTGTAGCAATTGCTGCTTCAGCTTTACGTTCAGCTTCTGCTTTTTGCTGTAAGTACTGCTCGTTACGATGTTTTACGCGATTCTTCTTTTTTTGCATAGATGTAGATAACAAGGATTGAGGGCGGTTATTGCCACCTTTTTTATTTTTCTTGTTACGGCGGTCATTATTAGAATTGCGGTTATCGTTATTGCGGTTGTCGTTATTACGATTATCGTTGTTGCGATTATCATTATTACGCGCATCATTAGAACGAACGTTATTACGGTTATCATTATTGCGGGTATTATTAGGGCGATTGTTAGCGCGGTCTCCACCATGTTGGTTACCATCGGATTTGCGTGTAGGCTCAGAGATTTGTACATGACGTACATTGCCTTTTTTATGGTCCTTTTGTTTAGATTGATCGTCTTGTTTTTGACCAGATTGTTTATGTTTATCTTTTTTCTGTTCGTTAGAACGATTTGGATGTTGTTTATGTGACGCAACTTCTTGTTTATGAGCTGCAGGAGCAGACTTTTGTTCTACCTTTTTTTCTATTTTTTGTGCTACTTTAGGAGCTTCAGATTTTTTACCTAATTGTTTTTTTACAATTTCATAACCTGAATCATCTACAGAATTAACTGCTTTCGTAACATTGATATTATTTTGTTGCAAGATAGAAATGACCTGCTTACTTTCTACGCCGAACTCTTTGGCGATTTCATGAACGCGCTTTTTGGACATCTACATACCCCCTTATTATCGATCAATCTCTTTAAGTAATGCCTTTGCAAATCCATCATCTAGTACGGCAACTACTACCCTAACTTCCTTACCAATGGCCGTTCCTAAAGCCTCTTTATTGGCAATACTGTGAAGTGGAATGTGATGGGTTTCTGCTAATTGAGTATATTTCTTTTCATTATTGGCTGCACAGTCACCAGCGAGAAGTACCAATTTCGGTTCCTTTCTCTTTATAGCTTTTTCTACGATAAAATCACCAGAAATAACTTTTCCTGCTCGTTGTACTAAGCCTAAGAGATTCAAAATTTTATCTTCATTCATGTATATCAGTGATTACTCATTCTCTTGTAAATCACGTTGTAATGCTTCGTATATCTCTTTAGATACACTATGTTTTAATGATCGTTCTAATCGTTTTGCCTTATAAGCCTGCTCAAAACACGACATAGACTCACATAAATAAGCTCCACGTCCTGGTGCTTTACCGCTGCGATCAATAGTGATATTGCCGTCTGGACTCAAGGCTACGCGAATCAACTCTCGTTTTGCCTTAGGTTCACCACATCCTACGCAAGTACGCATAGGTTGGGATTTTGGTTTCATGACTATTCACCATCCTCAGCATTGCCAAAACCTGTGAAAGGTTCTTCAGCAGCTTGAGTTTCGCTTTTAATATCAATTTTCCAGTTAGTCAACTTAGCAGCTAAACGAGCATTTTGACCAGCCTTACCAATAGCTAAAGATAATTGATAATCAGGTACGACTACATAAGAAGCTTTTTCTTCTTCGCTTACATCTACCGATACAACCTTCGCAGGGCTTAAGGAGTTAGCAATATAAATTGCTGGATCTTCATCCCATTTAACAATGTCTATTTTTTCATCGTGTAATTCATCAACAATATGTTGTACACGTTGCCCTTTAGGACCTACGCAAGCACCTACAGGATCAATATTTTCATCACGACTATATACGGCGATTTTAGAACGCATCCCCGGTTCACGAGCTACAGACTTAAGCTCTACTACGCCTTCAAAGATTTCTGGAACCTCTAATTCAAATAGACGTTTTAATAGACCTGGATGTGTACGAGAAATCATAATTTGAGGGCCTTTCGTAGTTTTCTTAACCTCTACGATATAGCATTTAATACGATCCCCTTCACGGTATGTTTCAGTAGCAATTTGCTCTGTTGGAGGTAAAATTGCTTCTGTTTTACCAAGGTCGATAAACACATTTTTACCTTCGACACGTGTAATAACACCAGTGATGATATCACCTTCACGACTGTAGTATTCCTCATATACTACACTGCGCTCAGCCTCTTTCAAACGTTGAATAAGCATTTGTTTTGCAGTATGGGCAGCACTACGACCAAAGTTAGCAGGAGTTACATCGACTTCTACTACATCACCAATCTCAAAACGCTTATCTTTTTTGCGAGCATCCAACAAGCTAATTTCTGTTTCAGGCAATTCAACAGTTTCCACAACTTGTTTTTTGGCCATTACTTTATAAACACCTGTTTCGCGGTCAATCACAACGTACGCATCTGGATTAGATGTTGGTTCTTTGCGATATGCTTGCAGTAATGCAGCCTCTAAGGATTCAAAAATAACCTCAGGAGCAAAACCTTTTTGTTTTGTAAGCACCATTACCGCTTGAATTAATTCTTGACTCACTCGTATGCCTCCATATATTAAAAATCAAGATGTAATCGAATTTGTGCAATAGCAGAACGTTCAAATGTTATGCTTTCACCATTAATAGTAAAGTCGATAGATGTGTCCGTAAAACCTTGTAATGCACCAGTAAATTGTTTACTGCCATTAACAGGCTTAAACAACTGAATATCTACATCACGGCCATTATACCGAACTAAATCCTTATCTTTCTTTAGAACTCGATCAAGGCCAGGAGAAGATACCTCCAATAAATAATTTTCCGTAATTGGATCCTTTTCGTCGAGGACAGCACTTAATTTTTCGCTCACCAACTGACAGTCATCCAAATCTACACCACCTGGTTTATCAAGGTAGACACGTAAATACCAATCCCGTTCACGTACATAGTCTACATCGACGAGTTCCATATCGGTGCCGGCTATAATACCTTCAACTACAGAGGATACAAACTCCTCCACTGCTTCTCTTTTCATAGCCATCGCCTCCTTACTTACTACATCTTGTATATATCTCTTGATTCTAAATACTCTAAAATTGAGCTAATCATAAATGAAAGAGTGGACATAAGCCCACTCTTTTAAAAGATTATATAAAAGTCATATATAGTATATCACATTTGCTATGTATATACAAATTCTACGCTTTTGAATGGGCATTAAAGAAACCAGTCCCACATAAGTCATTCTATAAAAACAAAAAATGACAAAAAATAGCATAGTTAAATCTATCCAAACTTTAATCAATGCGCTCATTCAAGCCTTTTAGTATAGCACCTAAATGCTCACGCAATACCACTGCTAAATCATCTAGATTTTTTGCATCTAAATGATGATCGATTTCTGGATAACTTTTATAACGAAGTTCCGCAAAATATTCATCGCGCAATTCATTATAATACAAGAGTAATCCTGTACATTCATCCATCTTGCGGTATTCGCCGATGATAAAAGACCCATTAATCATGCGAATCGCATGGGCTGGATCAATATCACGTACAAAACCTTCTAACTCCTCAGGCATAACTTGTGAGAAGTCCCATTCAGGAATCCCTCGGCGACGATAAGTAAAAGTAAAATTATTAGCGGGTTCTATTAACATATTGGTTAACCCTTTTACACATCGTTCTTGTAGCCCAGTCCAAAAAGACGCTAAATCGGCTCGCACAAAGGAAATGTCTACAAAGGAAAATAGTGGCATCTCTATATGTACTGTATAGTCCTCTACCTCTTTATCATATAAGGCAGACCAACGCCACCCCAATTCATTTTGATAATGGAAAATAGGTACCTTTAATACGTCTTCACCATCACTAATACGATTAGCTAATATTGTATAGTCACTTTCAGTAGATGTAACTAACGTAAAGCCGTCAACAGTTTGAGGTAACCAAGAATAGTCTAAGGCTTTACAAGCTTCAATAATTGTTTCCATATAACGCCTCATATCTTTCTTGATACTGTAAGACCGCCTTTACATAGCTACGGGTCTCAGGAAACGGAATCGTATCGACCATTCCATTCCAGTTATTTTCACGAAGCCACGATTCCACATGACCACGACCAGCATTGTAAGCAGCTAATGCTAACACCTGATCACCATTAAATTCCTTTAACAAGTGACCTAAATACCATGTACCTAACTCAATATTTATAGTAGGCTCTTTAAGTTGACGATCTGTATAGTTACCATGCCCCACTTGCTGTGCCACCCAACGAGCCGTATCTGGCATGAGTTGCATCAATCCAAGAGCCCCCGTTTCAGACTCCGCTGTGTTTTTATACTTGCTTTCTGCTAAGATAACACTAGCTACCAAAGATGGAGGTACCTGCTCTTTCTCAGCTGCAGCTATAACTTCCTCTTTATAGTTAAAGGGATACGCAATCTGACGCGCCAAATGGTCATCTAAATATGTAAAATAAAACCATCCTAGTACAACACAAGATAGTGCTGTTGCCGTTGCACGTTTCATATATCCCCCTTTCTATATAGAAACTATACATAGTCACCAAGATATAAAATATAACAAAATACTAGGTTAATATTATACGAAGTTTTATGGGCTTATTATACCATTTAATAGTAATTTTTATATACCAATTTTGACACATAAAATGACTATCATTGAGGTTCTTATAAGACTGATTCGATACGCTCATTCCAAATGATATCTAATTGTTCCTTTAAATCCAGAGGTGTACCATTATTGTCAATGATTACATCCGCGTAAGCCCATTTATCCTCAAGACGCATTTGACTATTAATACGAGCCAATGCCTCCTCCTCAGTCAATCCATTGCGGCTCATTAAGCGCTCAATTTGAGTCGACTCATTCACATATACGAGCCACACCTCGTCCATCATGGTATACCATTCTCCCTCGATGAGTAAAGGGATATCATATAGTAAAACTGGTGTATGTAGCTCCTCATAATGAGCTGTAAGTTCCATAATTCGATTTTGAATATGCTCCTTTAAACAACCATTCAATTGTTGGCGCTTTTTTGCATTATGAAAGACAATAGCTCCTAATGCTTCTCGGTTTAATGTCCCATCATCGCGCAATACATCGGTTCCAAATGCATCTACAACTGCTTCTAAACCCTTTGTACCAGGCTCAACAACTTCACGAGCCACAATATCAGCATCGATATATGGTATACCTTTATCCTTAAAATATGTAAGAACTGTACTTTTGCCAGATGCAATGCCACCAGTTAAGCCAATTTTAAACATATATACCTTCTATTAATTATAAATACATATTACTTTACTAATGCCCAGTTTTCTGCATGGTGTACGTCTACAATAAGAGGCACTTGTAACTCTACAACAGACTGCATTGTACTACGTAGTAACTCTTCTATAGCTTCTAATTCAGAGTTCACCACTTCAAGTACTAGTTCGTCATGCACTTGTAATAAGAGTCGAGACGTAAAGTTTTGTTCTTCTAACTTTTGCTCTACTTGGTTCATAGCTAACTTAATGATGTCTGCGGCGGTACCTTGAATTGGCGTATTCATTGCGGTCCGCTCAGCAAAGGAACGACGGTTAAAGTTACGACTATTAATATCAGGTAACTCGCGTTGACGACCAAACATAGTGCGAACTTTGCCGGTTTCATGAGCCTCTTGAACCATTCGATCCATATACTCTTTAACCTTAGGATAACGGCTAAAATAAAGATCAATATAGTTTTTAGCTTCACCCCGTGTAATACCAAGGTCACGAGATAAACCAAAGTCAGAAATACCGTAGATAATACCGAAGTTAATGGCCTTCGCATGGGAGCGTTCTTCGCTAGTTACCTCATCTTGAGATTTACCAAGCACCTCTGCCGCAGTAAAGCGGTGAATATCCTTACCTTCCACAAAGGCTTTAATCAATGCTTCATCGCCAGACAAATGAGCTAAGATGCGCAACTCAATTTGAGAGTAATCGGCACTCACCAATGTATCATATCCAGCACCTGGATAGAATAAAGCGCGAATTTCACGGCCTTTTTCGGTGCGAACCGGAATATTTTGCAAGTTCGGATCAGATGAGCTCAAACGACCTGTAGCCGTAACCATTTGATTAAATGTTGTATGAATACGATGTGTCTTATCATTAATAAGAACTGCCATACCTTCGCAATAGGTAGATACCAATTTAGCAACAGAACGGTATGCCAAGATTTTTTCAACAATCGGACTTTCATGACGAAGCATATCTAGCACTTCTGCATCTGTAGAATAGCCTGTTTTAGTTTTCTTAATGATTGGTAAGTTCATCTTTTCAAACAAGATTACGCCCAATTGTTTAGGTGAATTAATATTAAACGTTTCTCCGGCTAGTTCATAAATCTCTTCTTGTACTTGAGCTAGTTCCTCTTTAAAGCGAGCCGTTGTTTCCGCCAACTTCTCTGTATCGATATAGATACCATTTTTCTCCATCACAACTAAGGTATGAATCAAAGGTAACTCAATTGTCTCATATAAAGACCATAACTCTTCACGGCGCGCAGACTCACAGGCAACTTCATTCATAGCGAGTAATGCTTTCACCATGGACACGCATTCTACGTCTACACTACCGTTAGCAATGCTAGGTACAGAAAAGCGCTCAGTTAGGTATAAATAACCATAATTAGTACGCGTAGGATCTAATAAATACGCAATGAGCGACATATCGTGAACACGAGCAGTTTTATCAGCATTAAATAAAGAAATCTCAGCTGGCACATCTGCACCAAAGGCTTCAATAATCTCCTTGGTTTGAGTTGTAACGATGGCTTTGGCACCTTGTAATACAGCTAAAACAGCTTTAGTATCGTCTGTTTTTACAATAATATCTCCATTAGATAGATAAGCATTCGTTACCGTTCTAAATGGAGTTTTACCATCTAATATAACATGTACTGCTACCGTTTTATCTTTATAAAAATCAGCGGTTAATGATTTAGCATCCGCTAAATCATCTAAAGAAATCTCTTCTTGTTGTGCAAATAAAGAACCTGGATCTCCAAAAGCTACTTCCTCACACCCCATTACTTGTGCAATGCGAGGTGTTAATTTAGTAAAACCTAAAGTTTCAAATAACGGTTGTACTTCAGAGGCATGAAAGTTTTGTACAAAATCTTCTACTTTATAAGATAACTCCATGTCTGTTTTTATTGTAGCCAACTCACGAGACAAGAAGGCTAACTCTTTATTCTCTACAAGGCGCTCTTTTAATTTCTTACCAGAAATATCTTCAATATGATTGTATACAGATTCAAGATTGCCGTATTCGGTAATTAATTTAAGCGCTGTTTTCTCACCTACGCCTGGTACACCTGGAATATTATCGGAAGAGTCACCCATAAGAGCCTTCATTTCGATAACCTTATCAGGACCATAGCCATAAAGTTCTTCCATATTATCTAGAGTAACCTCTAACATATCAGAAATACCTTTTTTAGTTAAGAACACATGGCTATGTTCTGTTACAAGCTGTAAATTATCGCGGTCTCCTGTAATAATTTGAACAGCCATATCAGGGGCTCCAAACTTCTTGCTTAAAGATCCGAGAATATCATCCCCTTCAAAACCTTCTTCTTCGATGACACAAATGCCTAATGCTTTTAATACATCTTGAATTAAACTAAACTGCGGACGTAAATCCTCAGGTGCATCTGGACGATTTCCTTTATACTCGCTATACATTTCTGTTCGGAATGTTTGACGCCCTTTATCAAAAGCTACGGCAATATAGTCAGGATTAATCTCTTCATACAATTTAATGAGCATTGTTAAGAAGCCATATACTGCATTCGTTGGTGTTCCCAAAGCGGATTTCAACGGTGGTAATGCAAAAAATGCACGAAATAATAAACTGCTGCCATCTATAATCATTAATTTTTTCATAAGACACCTCACTTAATTCTATTCTTCATTATAACATAAGGACCCTTTTAACTTTTATAAATAAAAATTAATATATTGTTTCACTATAAAATAAGTAAATAATTTGATTTTAAAAACCACATATATGCTTTCGTTAATAAACAGTAGAAAATGTTTTACAAATCATGTCATTAAAGAAAATATTGGGCTGAAAAGTCCTTGCGTATCAATATTTGGTATGATATAATCATTCAGGTATAAGAAACGATTTTTAAGGAGGTGACTCAATTGCCAAACATTAAATCCAGTATTAGAAGCGTAAAAACGGATGCTGAACGTCGTGCGAAAAATGCCGCTGTAAAATCTCAAATTCGTACAGCAGCTCGTAAAACCGTTGAAGCTGTTCAAGCAGGCGCAGTAGAAGAAGCAAAACAAGCACTTGTTCATGCTACTAGCGTAATTGATAAAGCAGCCTCCAAAGGTGTACTTCATAAAAACACTGCAGCTCGCAAAAAATCTAACCTTGCAGCTAAAGTAAACGCTTTATAATTTTAAAAGCAAGCAAGACAGTCTCTCGGTTATCCGTTGAGACTGTTTTTTTATGCTTTTTTCTATTTACTCATAAAATAATGTTTCGTTTGTTATACAGATATTATGACTAAATTCAAAGGGCCTTATTATAATATGTGGAAACACAGACGAAATCGCATTCTAGAACCGTATCAAAAATTTGGTAAAATTCCATATGAAAACTGTAAAAATGAAGATGACACTAAATTTGCAAACTTCCTTGGTTCATTAGATTATGATGTAGTATGTAAATCTACCATACTTGATATTAAAGATATGATGGAAAGTCAAGGCTTGCTATAGTTAAATAAACTCATTCTGTTTTAAGGATAAAAGCAAAAGGGACTGCAACTAGAATGTGGTAAAACCACATTCTGTTACAGCCCTTTTTTTATTAGCTTTTCATCAAACTTAATACTAAAACTCCATCACACCTGTAGTAGTGATTCTAATTTCTGGAATAACAGTTAATGCAAGGAAACTCAAATTAATAAAAGGATCTAGACCTTTTGGCACACCCATACCATAAGCAATATCTTTCATCTTAGCCACTTTTGCATCTACCTCTTCATGAGGTCGATTTGTGATTAAGCCCATTACTTCAAGAGCTAGTTCCTCTACTACTTTGCCTTCACTTGCAATGACATATCCGCCGCCAATTTCGCAAATACGCTCAATGGCAATCATCATATCTGCATCGTTGTCGCCAACAACAATCAGATTATGTGAATCATGTGCAAAGGACGACGCAATAGCACCATTTTTTAAATTAAAGCCTTTCAAAATACCGACACCATTTCTACCAGATGCTTTATACCGCTCGATACAAGTAATTTTATTGTACTCAGCATTTGGCTTGAACAGTCCATTTTCAACAGGAACCTCTTCAACGGTTTTTTGTGTAACTATTTGACCAGGCACAATATTAATAATTGCTTGTGGACCTTCAATAGAAATATCTAATTTTTCCTTTGTGAAAGTACCTATATTAATCGTATGAAGTAATTCAGATGGTACAACCTTCTCTTCTCTCACAAGAACGCGTTCAATCGGCTTTCCTTTATAAAACACTTCGTGAATATCTACGCATTGCTCATCATTGAGGATTACAAGATTAGCACTATAGCCGGGAGCAATAGCACCTAAATCTTTTAATCCGTAACATGCTGCCGGATGAGTGGAGGCCATTTTATAAGCTTGGATTGGTGTCAGTCCCAATTCAATAGAACGACGAATATTATAGCTAATATGGCCTTCTGAACGAATATCCTCAATATGCTTATCATCTGTACAGAAACCATAACGTTCCGTATTCCCTTGTTCTTCTACAAGCCCTTTCACAATGGAGTCTAGATTATGAGCCGCACTGCCCTCACGAATCCATACATAAATCCCATTTTTAACTTGCTCTTTTGCTTCTTCGTAGGAAATACATTCGTGATTTGTAGTAATGCCTGCCAAACGATAACTTGCTAGTTGCTCTGGTGAAAGTCCAATAATATGTCCATCCATAATTGTATCTTTAAAGTAATCTAACTTTTTCATCATGTAAGGATCACTATTGATAACACTATAACAGTCCATGACTTCACCTAATCCTAAGATACGTGGATTAGCTTGTAGCTTATGTAACATATCGCCATCTAAAATAGCGCCATTATCTTCACCTGGTACAGCAGGCACACAGGATGGAGCCATAACATATACATCACCTTGAGCCGATGCAGTTTCATTGATCATGTACTCAACACCGGAAATCCCCGCTACATTACCGGCTTCATGAGGGTCTACAATAAATCCTAACGTTCCCACTTGAGAGGCCTCAAATACGAGTTCTTTCGGATTCACCAAGGTGGATTCCAGATGGAGATGGCTGTCTATGAATCCGGGCACAATATATTTACCGCTATAATTATATTCTATTTCACCACTATAGGTACCGACACCTATAATCGTGTCATCATGAATCGCAATATCCGCTTTTACCCATTCATCAGTGAATACATTTAAAACAGATGCCCCCTTCAATACGACAGGAGCCTTATCCAACCCCTGTGCCTGTCGAGAAATTTTTGCATTAAATTGTATCATATAAGGATCCTCCTTACATAAAGATTTCTTTCAAAATGAAAATGAGCGCCAAGAAATACATGACACCGGAAACATCTCGATATTTTCCAGTCAAAACCTTAATCAATACATAACTGATGAGACCCCATTCGATACCCACACCTATGGAGTAAGCAAATGGCATCATGATAATGGTCAAAAATGCCGGTAGTCCTTCCGAAATATCACCGAAATCGATGTCCTTAACGGATGCCATCATAAATAGACCTACCACGATGAGTACCGGCGCTGTAGCCGCCACAGGAATAACCATGAGTAACGGTGCCAGGAATAAAGATGCTATAAAGAGTCCCGCAATGGTTAAAGCAGTCAAGCCCGTGCGACCGCCCTCTGCGATACCCGCTGCCGATTCAACAGCTACAATATGAGGAGATGTACCTAGTGCACTACCGATAATAGTGCCTAATGCCGATACTTTCATACAAGAGCTTTGTACACCCAACTGTTTATCTTGAGGCACTTCGGCTTGATTCGTAAGACCAATCAATACGCCCACTACATTAAATAAATTAACAAACAAGAACGTAAAGGCCACAAATACCATATCTACAGATAAAAGTTCACTCATATCATAATGAAACCAAATCGGTGCCAACGATGGTGGAATAGAAAATATCGTCGACGGCAACTTGGTAATCCCACAGAAGAACCCAACAACAGCAGCAATGATAACAGCTAGAAATATTCCTCCTTTTACATTGCGCCCCGTAAAAACGGCGATTAATATGATTCCCAAAATGGATATCAAGCTAGATGGCGCCTGTAAGTCCCCAATACTCACTATAGTAGCAGGATTACTGACGATAAGACCTGCACTACTGAGACCAATAAGGGCGATAAATAATCCGATGCCCGCCGTTACCGCCAGTTTAATCGTATGAGGTATGGCATTGAATAGGTATTCTTTTAATGGTGTAACCGCAATCAGTAAAAAAGCTAAACCTGCAATTAATTGAGCCGTCAGAGCAAAAGCAAAGCTATGTCCCATCTGGACTACGATAGTATAAGCAAAAAAAGCATTGATACCCATACCAGATAAGCCAGCGAATGGCATATTACTATACAAAGCTAGCAATAAAGTCATGATGATGGCACTCACAGCCGTCGCCGTGAACACCGCACCTACATCCATACCGGCGGCACCAAGGATAGCGGGGTTTACAGCTAATACATAAGAAACGCAAAGAAATGTAGTGGCCCCCGCAAATAACTCTCTCAATACGGATGAGCCTCGTTCTGAAATCTTGAATACTTTGTCCCATATACTACCTTGTACTTGTTCTCTCATGATGATTCCTCCTCTCGTACTTACAATCATGGGCGTATTCATTTATATTTATATATTTCCACATAACTACATAAATTTCCTGTATATGTTTGAAATTTTGTATACAAAAATACCGCAACACATGGTAATTACTTCAAATTATCATGTATTGCGGTATTTAAATAATCAATAAAGTATATTATGCCACCCAAATATTCTAGATACATATATATATGGTTCCAATGATACAGAAAGTATTATAGAATCGCATGTATCTATGATTTCATAATATCCAAAAATGATTTTCCAATATGCCATTGTTTCAATCCAAAGTTTTGTAATACTGTTTCACCTATATCTGCAAAACTATGTCTATCACCCAATGCTACGGAATGACTCATACTTGGACTATAAGCTAGCAAAGGCACCATTTCTCTCGTATGATCAGTACCTTTCCAAGTCGGATCATTCCCATGATCTGCAGTGATGAGAAGTAAATCATCATCTTTAAGCAAGTCCAACAAACCGCCTAATTGGTAATCAAAGTCTTCAATAGCACGCTTATACCCTTCTACATTGCGCCGATGGCCGTACAGACTATCAAATTCAACAAGGTTGACCATCATAAATCCCCGTGCAAAGCTTTGGCCCAACAGATAAGGAACTACGTTCATACCATGCGCGTTAGACTTTGTCGGATATGATGCATCCCAGCCAACATGAGCATAAATATCGCCGATTTTGCCAACTGCCACTGTTGGAATGTTTGCATCTTGTAACTCTTGTTGCACCATTTTCTTTTCAGGCATACGACTGTAATCATGACGATTTGAGGTGCGTACAAAATGACCTGGTGTACCAACAAAAGGCCGAGCTATAATACGCCCCACATAATAATCACCGACACATACTTTATCGCGTGTAATTTGACACATGCGATACAAATCTTCTAAGGGAATGATATCCTCATGCGCAGCAATTTGAAAAACCGAATCCGCCGATGTATATACGATTGGCTTACCAGTTCTTATATGTTCTTCTCCGAGGCGTTCAATAATTTCCGTTCCAGAGGCTACCTCATTACCAAGAAATCCATAACCCGTTTCTTTTGTGAAAGCATCCATCAGTTCCTTCGGAAATCCATCATAAAATGTCGGAAATGGCACCGTTACAGGATGCCCCATCATCTCCCAATGACCACTTGTCGTATCTTTGCCAGTACTCGTTTCAGCCATACGACCATAAGCGCCAATAACAGGCTCATCAAACGCTGATATATCAGCAATATTAGCTAAACCTAGAGATTTTAAATTTGGACAGCGAATAGGTCCTGCTACAGCTTCGATATGTCCTAATGTATTCGAACCTTCATCGCCAAATTTAATCGCATCGGCTGCATGCCCTACACCGACACTGTCCATTACTAGTAGAATAATTCGATTATACATATGTACTCCTAAATCTATATGAGATTAGTTACTCATATAATGTAAAAATACTTTGTAACATATTACAGTTAAAATCATCAATATGAATTAATAAAATACATAATATATTGAGAGATAATATTTCTAAAAATTACTTAAGATATGGCATAGCAAGCATGAGGGCCGCCAAAGATTTGCTATCCTTAATAGCCTCATTCTTGATAGCCTCCAATAGTTCTGGCAATGTGTAGTATTCTAACTCCACATATTCATCAGGATCCCAATTGGTTTCCCCCATGGTAAGGTCCTTCGCAAGATATAAATGTAATACTTCATTGCAGAAACCAGGACTCGTAGCAATTGTCCCTAACGAAATCCATTGAGCTGCACGATAGCCGGTTTCCTCAGCAAGCTCCCGTTTAGCACAAACAATCGGTTCTTCATTTGGATCCAATTTTCCTGCTGGTACCTCCAGTAGCGTCTGTTGCAAAGCATATCTAAATTGACGTTCCATAACAATCTTATTATCCTCTGTTACTGCCACAATCGCTGTAGCACCCGGATGATGCACAACCTCACGCCATGCATCCTTTCCGTTCACATCGGCTATATCATAGGTAACTTGAATCAACTTACCGTTAAATTTCATTTCACTGGATTTCTGAATTTCCTTACTAATTGCCATATATACCTCTAATCTTCTATTTTATGTAAAAACCCGAGCATTCTTATACGTTGTAAAATTTCCTCTAAATACACTTTATTAGGAACAATAAAATCAATATTATCCCGCGTATGACGCTGAACTGTAATATTGTCATCCATAATAGCAAGAATCTTTTTTCTTGTTGTAGGCTCCACCATTTGCTTTATTACAAAGAGAAATCCATTATCTATATCTTGTTGTACTTTATTGTACATGTCTCCTATACCAATATAGGAGCTGCCTTCTTTTTCTACTATAGTAGAAATAAAATCTATAAAACGTTGAGGTATATACACCTTATTATCTTCGAAAGCAACTCTTTCATATGGTTCGGCGTACATGTCAAGATTATCTACAATAATCAAATATAGTAAACGAGAATAAACTCTGTCCATTTCGATAGTATAACCAGGCAACTTTCTATGTATATGATCTACTATATCCTGAACAGTAAATATATCCCCTCGATCCATAACCTCTTTAATAGCAATATGGATACTATCCGTCATATTAGAAGGAATACCAGTGTTGACAACGCTGCAATAATATAATTTTGATAATACATCTATACTAACTCGTTCATTACGAACAATCTTTTTACTATGTTTATTTTTCGTTAACAGGGACATTCTAAACTGCGTATCATAAATGTAATCATAATATTGCTCTTTTGCAATATAATCATCATTTGCCAATTGAGCTATATTATCGTGAATATCCTCCGGTAACCAACTTATGAAAGATCGTGAAAGAAATACATCCCCTATATAGGCACAACCTTGGTCATTGGCACGTTTTATAAATTCATGTACATATACAGGATCATTAAAAGGCTCTAAATATTCATGAGCCACATAATAATCGTTAGAGCTCAACACATTTTGGATGTTATCAATTTTATAACTCGCTTTTTGACTTATCCGATTATCTAATCCCATTGTATCCGCTACGAGCTTCAATATATTCTTCGTATATAAAGTCCGTTCCATCAACGGTAGCTCTAACTCTTTTTGTTCTGCATATTGCATGATTTCTCGATACTGCTCTAATCGTTTCCATCCAGGATACGTATTATATGATACATAAGCTACACCATTGTCGGATAAATTCTTATTACAGATCGATAGAATTTTATCTTTTACCACATCCGGAACCCAGGACCAAATACCATGTACAATAATATAGTCAAAGGTGCCGAATGAATCATCAATATCTAGAATATCCTTCTCAAGCAAATGTATATTAGATAGTCCCATCGACGCAATCAGTTCATTTCCCATCTTAACCTGGGAAGAAGATAAATCGATGCCCGTAAAAGACGCTTCAGGATAGTATAAAGCTTGAGAAATAATATTTCCCCCAAAAGAACATCCAAGCTCAAGGACACGCGCCTTTTTTAAAGATACAGGATTTAGTCCAAATAACAAAGCTCGCGCTGCCAATGTGTTTAACGAGGTCGCCCCAAAAGGTTGAGATATATATACTACATCTTCATAACTCTTTTTAAGAACCTTATTCTCATCCAATACGTGCATGGTATTTTGTGTAGTCTCAATGTTATTCCCCATAACTGATGTACCTACATTCTTTTTTTGTTTTGACTCCTGTTTCATAAAGCCTCCCGAATTGTTCTACTAACTATAATAAATATTATATAGTATTATGCAAAAGAATTACAGACATTAAAAACCACGAATCATAAATCCGTGGTTAATGATATTATTAAATTTTGCTTAATTGTAGAATGAAATTGAACAACTAAAAAATCCATAGTGAACCTTGTGTTATGATTTAAGTGACCAAACATAATCTAACCGAGGTAATCACTATGTACTATATTAATCATAACACGACATTACGTACAAACAAACACTTAAACCTAGAAGAACGCTTTTATGTAGAAAAGAGAATCGCCGCTGGCGATTCTGTTACAGCTATTGCCACCGTATTAGGACGCTCTAGAACCACTATTTATACAGAACTAAAACGTGGTTCGGTTATCCAAATTCGACAAGGTAAAGCTCGTCTTGTATATTTAGCAGATTCAGGGCAATTAACATATGAACAACAACGTCTTGGCTCATTTAATACAATGAAGTTAGGCTCCATAGAGTCTTTCATACTCTGGGTTGAAGAAAAAGTATGTAAAGAACATTGGTCCTTTGATGCTGCTGTTGGATATGCTAAACGTCAGTGTATATTTGCACGTAATGAAATGGTTTGTACTAAAACTTTATATAACTATCTTCATCAAGGACTACTTAGGGTAAAAGCTATTAATCTACCTCTAGTAACACGTCGCTCACTAAGAAAGTTCGTTTCGAGTAAGTATAAACGTGAACTAGGAAAATCAATAGAACTTCGTGATGCTACGATTGAAACTCGAGAAGAGTTTGGTCATTGGGAAATAGACACTGTTCGTGGAACAAAAGATAAAACAGATGATGTATTGATTTCTTTAATAGAACGAAAAAGTAGATTATATGTAGCGTTACGTTGTCCGTCAGCACGTGCCAGTGATGTAAAAGAAACACTAGAAACGTGGTTAAGTACGTTTAGAAACAATGTGGAGTTAAGATTGTTATGTAAGACGATAACCGCCGATAATGGTTTAGAATTTGCGGATATATCTGATCTTGAAGATGAGATACTATCTATCTATTTTGCAAGGCCCTATTCAGCTTGGGAGCGAGGCTCTAACGAAAGACATAACGGTTTACTTCGTCGTTTTATTCCGAAAGGAAAACGAATAGAAGGTATCTCAGAACATACACTACGCCGAACTATTCATTGGTGTAATAACTTACCACGTAAGATATTACATTACAAAACACCACAAGAAATCTTTTTAGAAGAAGTTAATAAAGTAGTGGATTTACATACTGTTCAATTTTATATTGCAATTTAGGACTTAATGTCTATATTTAGGTGTAAATACTATGTGGTATTTGCATAACCATTTTGTGTGCTCAAAACTCTGTGTCTTTGTTGCCATATAAAATCACCTTTCTTTTGCATATAATGCGGCTTGAACACCTACATTATACTTAAGCAAGGCGATTTTTTATATAACTTTCGTTACTGCACCCACATAGCGGGTGGTTTTATGGTTCGCGACTACGTCGCAAACTAATCTATAAACAATAATTAATACAAGCTACTCTATCCTTTATAAGTAAATATATTTTCACTAGTGTTCAGAACACTTTTAATCAATATAACTTCTCATACTTTTCTAATTGTAGTGCACAAGGATCTATATTTAATATTACATAATCTAATTTAATAAAAATATCATCTAAAGAATTTATATACTCTTGTTTTATAAATGATAATATAGTATCTGCTTTTTCTCTAGACTTATAACAATCATTATCTTTACTAAAACAATAAATACGCATAAAATAAGCTCTTGATCCATCAAGTTTACACTTAGGACATAAAGATATAAAGACATCAAACTTATTTTCAATTATAGATTTAAATTTATCATGAAACGTATCCGTAAGTAAATTATAACTAACACCATCCAAATTAAGCTCATTATTATTAATAATAATAGTATATACAGGCATGATTAGAGAAATTTTTTTAGTTTGGTTATCATAAAACCCTAAAATTTCACTATCTAATGTTTTTAAATCTTTAACTAAACAACAATTCAAACTATGTTTATATGAATCAATTAATTCCATCTCATTAAACATTGAAATATTTTTACCTTGAAATTCCTTATAACATATCATATTTGACCTTTTAAAGTTGAACAATACAATTCAATAATCTATCTATGCATAACTGAGAATCCGGATTCCCTGCATCTCTAGCCCTTTCATACCAACGTATAGCTTCTTGACAATCTCTAGCAACTCCATTACCAAACTCATAGGAATTTGCAATTAAATATAATAAAGTTGGAATTGATTCATCATTTTTTCTAAGGGCATAAGCTCTCATATATAAAGAAAAGCCTTTTTCTTTATTGCATTCTACTCCATTACCATTCATATAATGGTTACCTAAATTAACCATAGCTACAAGATGATTATTTTTAGCAGCTAAATTATACCAATATGAAGACTTATAATAGTCTTGCGGAACGCCATGCCCCTTCTCATACATCCAACCTAATTCTGCCTGTGCATCAGGATAATTATGCTCTGCCGCCATTCTATAGTAATCGTATGCAACTAAATAATCCCTATCGACTTTATTTCCATCATCAAAAATCTTTCCTAAATTATACATTGAAACTTCATTTCCATTCTTTATAGATTCTTTGTATAACTGAATCACAGTTAATTTATCTGATTCAGAATTAATTTCATTCCATAGAATAATCGCTAAATTACCTTGTGCTTTACTAATAACTTTCTTATCAGAGCATTCATCTATAACTCTTCTATAGTAAGTTTTCGCTTTATCTATATCTTTATCAATTCCATTACCATTGTCAAAAGCTCGCCCCATTAAAAACAAGCAATTATTATTTTCCTTATCTAGACCAAGCCTAATTAGAGATATCGATTTATCATAATTAATATCGCTACCTCTTCCCCAATAATAGCACTCACTTAATTCATAGATTGCATCTATATTTCCCAAATCAACGCTTGTTTGGAAAAATTTATAAGCACTATCATAATCTTTTTCTTCTAACGCTCTCTTTCCCTCCTCGTACAAACGTACTGCTTCTCTTTGTTTCTCTTGATTTATATATACTGTATATTTATCAGCACTGCTATTATCTACTAATAAGAATTGATCTTCTGCTGATTTTAAGTTATACAATAAATCTAGTAGAAAATCATATCGATTAATATTTTGATTTCCATTAATACCTTTAGTATCCACGAAATATATTTTTAATAAATCATTTCTCACAGAAAGGTCATCAACTACTTCAGATACATATTTTTTACATAAATCAATTTGATATTTTTCATCAGATTCTAATAAATTTAATTTTCTTAAAATATCCATCGCCAATAAAGACTCACTAAAATCTTCTTTTATACCTATTGCAGAATCACCTAATAACTTGGCTCTAATAATAGGATTATCATGTATAGAAATTAATGTATCTATATAATTTATCTGATCATTAGGTAATAGGTTTAAAGAACTAATAGTTGTCTTTAATAATAATAAGTCACTAGTTCTCCAAACACCTTTAGTTATTTCGTAAAAATCACGAACAATACAAATCATCTTAGTTAATTCATCTAATTCATTATATGGAGTTCCTTCAAAGGTTTGATACTCTATAGAGGTAGTCCATGTCAATAAATTAACATTTCGTTCTAATGTGTCAAGTCTCGATTCAATTTGTACCAAATGCCCTTTATACATGGTTATAAATTTATTTAAACCATTATAAATGTTTTCGATTTCACTATTTAATTGTTCTACATGAAAGTTCAATTTATTATTTACACTGGCAATCAAATCAAAAGATAATAAATTCTGTTCAGCTAATTTCTGTAGAGTTTGTTGTGCCAAATACTGTGCTTTACTACGATTCTGATTAATGATTGTTTCAAGTTTTCTATTAGATCCGGTAAGTGATCCTACTAAACGTTTAAAGAACCCTTTTTCTGCTAACGTATCACTGGCGGTATCTGCATCTGTTAATAAGGCCATACTATCAAAAACAAGACGATTAATTGTTTGTCGATTATTCTTATGTTGACCAATGATTAAATCTATTTGATTATTAAAGAAATCTTTATCTTCAAATGTAACAACTTCACTATTAATAATATTTAACTCATTCATTTATTTACTCCAGAGATTACTATAATTATCAAATTATTCAATTTTACTTTTCTGTCATACGATTTATTGACTCATTAAAAATTTCTTTACTATCATGTAATTTATTTTGTATCATATTAATATTTCTTGAATGTTTAATTTCATCTTCTTTTATCTTAGATTGAATCATCTCTTCCTGTACTCCGATAGAATTAAACTGTTTAGTAACATACCAAGCTTTTTTTGCAGCAAAATCACTTATATTATGATTTAATAACCTTTTTGCAATATCTTGTGAGTTGATATTAGAAGAACTAGATAGAGTAAAAGTATTATTTTCTAGACCTATAATGACTCTACTTACTCCATCCACAAATTGTGATTGACTAGGTACTCCAACTTTCGTTCTCCATATTATTACAGAGTTTATACATTCAAGTATAAGTTCATCTGCAAATAATTCCCTATTTTTTGCGGCAAACATTTCTAATAACTTACTCTGTATTAAGCATCCTCTTAAAACTTCTAATGATAACTCAATCTCTTCTTCACTCAATAGATAATCAAATGCTAATATTGAAAATTGTTTATTTATAATTCGTACTAGTTCTATAGCGTCATCCTCAATAAATCGGTCTAATATATTTTTTGATACAGCTGTACTCATACCAGCGCCTATTATTCCCCCAACAATAGATGTAATAGCAGCCCCAATTGGACCTAAAGATAACCCCAATGCACCAGCTAATGCTGTAGTACCGGTTGCTCCAACAGTTGTCCCAACAACACCAGAAACTATAGTAGTCACTTCTTTAAATAATTGTTTGCCTGAGATTTTACCGCTAACAAAGTTAAGAATATCCTGACTTGATAAAACTAGTGACGTAACTGCAGAAACAATTAAATTTCCACGTAATAATTTTGATAAATTATTGCTGGCTGCAGCTCCAAAAATAGGTGCACCATTTCTCATAGTTGCTAATAAGTTTGATCTTACAACACTTGGTAAAGCTTTTACCATTTCTATTGAAGGCTCTAATAATATAGTATTTAAATTAGTTTTAGTGAGTTGTGCAGACACTAAAGATATTATAAAAGCACTACCTCCTGCTTGAATACCTATGAATACAGCATTATCGATAGCAGAATTAAGCTCTTCACCATTCCATAAAGCACGTGCAAAAGTTATAGTTGCAGAAATTCCGGCAGCACTTGTTCCAATTACCATACCATTAATTGCATCAAAAGTTAAGGATTCAATTGTACCTGCCTTAGCTAAATTAGTTGCTTGCTCTAATGTTATATTTCCCTTCCGCACTAAATCTTTTGCCTTGCTAGGATTATTACAATTTGGAACTTTACCATCTTCTATTTTCTTAGCCATAATTTTAACAGCTTCTTCATATTGATCACTAGGTACTTCTAATTGCATTGGGTTACCATTTGTATCAAGATATCTATATTGACCATTTTTAAATCCAGCATCAATAGATGCTCGAGCATTTTGACAATACTTTGTTTGAATTAACTTGCCATTAACTAATCTATCAGCCCCATTTTTAGCATTATCATCACCTAAGATTTTTGCCTCATTTCCTAGCATTCGATCCCATAAATCATTTCCTTGTTCTGCAGCATATCCATGACCTTGTTGACTATTAAATCTGTTTAATCGATCATTATGAGTTATTGAATCAAATTGACCTTGATAAAGTGGTTGTTTCTTAATCTTTGAATCCATAAAATTTCCTACGCTTCTACCCATATTTATCAAATATTTTATTATAATTATATCATCTCTTCATTTAATTTTCATTGTTCAATTAAATTTTTCTATCATTTCATAACTATACGTTTTAAATTTTTCATATTTATTATAAAAAAATTTATGTCCAAGTTTATACACATAAAGAGACTACTACAAAATACAATTTTACCGTAAAATAGTTGCCTCCTTTTTAATATGATGAATTGCAAAATATATTGCGGCAAATAAAAAGACTCATATTAGAGCTCTCGTGTAAAATGTAAATAACCACAAATACATGGCACGGAGTTCTCTAATATGAGCGATAACCTCTTACCATAGATAAACGAAGTCAAATAGAAATTTTAAGAAAAGAAAGGTACTCTGTTCGTAAAATTGCTAGTTTAATCTGTATCCACCATTCTACTGTAGCAAGAGAATTAAATCGCGTTGAAGGCGAATACTCTACGATTAAAGCATAGCAGGTGGCAAATAGTAGTCTGCTAATAAAGGAATACCAATAAAGTTAACACCTCAATTAGCGGCTTTAATTGAATCCATCTTACAACAAACTTGTTCTCCATAAGAATTAATTGGTGTTGAATTAGTTGGAATTCTGAGCTTTAAGACGATATATTTCTTGATCCATCGTGGTTTTCTTACTCTAACGGAAACAGTACTTCACCTAAAAGGGAAAAATCCGGTACACAAGAAAAGCGTGGATGATTCAATGTTAAAAGAACCATTAAAGAACGTCCTCAAGAGGTTAAAGACCAGGAGGATTTTGGTCATTGGGAACTAGATACAATAGTTTCTTCCAGAGGTCAAAGTAAAGGCCGTTTAGCTACGTTTGTTAAATGTAAAACTCGATTCTATGTAACAATAAAAATGGATGATAAAACTAAAGATTCTATATTTTTAGCTATTAGTTCTCTATACAACACATTAACCAGTAAATTACTTAAAACCTTTACGGTGGACCGTGGTAAAGAATTTGCGTGCTATGAACAAGTTGAAGCCGAGTTCGGAATACCAATGTATTTTTCTGATGCTTATGCAGCATGGCAACGTGGTTCTAATGAAAATAGTAATGGTTTACTTCGAGAATTTTTTCCTAAGAAAACCGATTTAGCTAAAGTAACACTAGATAAACTAACAGAAGCACTAATGTTGATTAATAATCGACCTAGGAAATGCTTTGGGTTTAAAACACCATTTGACATGTTAAAACATGAGATTAGAAAATTGATTTAATTTTGTCTCATTACTTATTGCAATTCAAGATATAAATTCCTATGTTTTCTTGGTATTTCTTATTTTTAGTGCACTGAAATGGGGCTATTTTGTTACTTTCCCTTTCTACTAGCTGATTATTTACTAATTATATAATGATGATTATTACAAATTCCAAAACATAATAATACAGTATTAATTTTAATATTCAACATTTCTAATAACAAAAAACTACGGAAAAAATCTTAATGCATTATTTAGCGCCTCATTATAAAGATAATAAAAGTCAGAAATTAAATCTTCAGAAAGTGAACTTTCAATCTTATTTTTTAAATAAATAAAATTTGAATTATTAATAACTAAAGCTGATAATGCCCCACTATAAGGTTTATCAGATTGTACCATCTCCAATATATTACATAGTTTAAAGACAAGCGAGTCTGAATTCTCATCTATATCTCTAGCATTATATATATTATATAAATCCTCAAGATCTATTTGAAATTGAGTATAAATAGTATGATATTGTAAAGCCAATTTAAATACATATCCATTTTTATATATAGTATTTATGAAGAACTCCCCAACTCCATTTTGATCAACACCTATTAGTATGTACTCTTTATTTATGCCAATATAATCTTTAGGATCATCATCATATGGATTAACTAACTTATTGTTAACAGTATCTAAAGTGCCTTTAGCACGATTACATTTAGCACAGGAAAGCAATAAATTTTCCCAACAAACAACTTCATCAGGATATAGACTTTTAGGATGAAAATGTTCTATATGAAGATTCCCTTTATCATATTTACATTCACAATAACAACATTTCCCATATGAAGACTCCAATAGAGTATCTTTTATATATGGTTGATTCCATACAGATTCTTTTCGATTATTAATAAATTTTTCCGTTAATAACCTAATAGTTTCATCATCTAGTTGTTGAGGTTTAAGTGGTCTAACAAGCTTAATCATTTAATACACCTTTAAGTTGATATTCCAACAAAACTAATTGTGGATTGGAAGGATGTAGCATTTTTTTTAATTCATTAAAACAGTGCTTTGCATGATTTTTATCCTTACTTTTAACAGAACTAACAAACTCATCTATATAATTTCTATATAAATCAGTTTCTAATTTATTATCTCCCATTACATAAATTAAAATCTCCTCAAATGTCCAACCTTGTAAACCATAATCACTTAAATCTAATGAGTTAATTGTTATAATGCCCTGATCATTTAATGTTAAAGGAATTATTGCAGATTTATCTAAATTCTGTAATACTGAAGGACTATGAGTAGAAATAATAAATTGTGCATTAGAAAAAATCTTACTTAATATTCCAACAATTTCTTTTTGCCAAACCGGATGCAAATGTAAGTCAATCTCATCAATAATAACTATTCCATCAAACTCTTTAATATTATGTTTTCCATGATCAGATTTATTAAGCGTAATATCAAATCTTTCTTTTATTTCTTTTATGATTCCCCAAATTATATATATACAACTTTTATATCCACTAGACAAATACTCAAAAATTATTGGACTATTATAGTGAACATCTTTCAACAATATCTCATTTGTACTGTAATCAATACATTTATAATGCAATTCTCCAGAGCTTAAAATATTCAATGCAGCAATAGCAGCATCGAAATAATCAGATTGATATGATGATAAGTGTTCATGTATTGATTCAGCATGAAGAGCTAACATTAAAAACCAATCTTTTATATTTTCCAATTTAACACCTAAGCTAAATTCATAACCTCTGTCAGAATTATCTCTTGAATAGAATAACTCTGGCTCTAATTCAATTTGTTTTAACTTTTTATACTCTATATTCCTTTCTGTATCAAAAAAAATAATTTCTCCTGGAGTATAAAATTCATTATTATTGTTAATTAAATCATAATCTGATGGAGATTTATTCGATATATTGACAATAAACCTCTTTGAATCATCATATGTAAAAATTATTTCTCCATTATTTGAATCTACATTCGGCTTAACCCTTGTTCTTGTTGCAGGAATAGATGATAAAATAGACTTGAGAATGGTACTTTTACCTATACCATTCATTCCACAAATAACATTAATATGGCTATTAAGTTCTAACGATAGATGTTTTATTCCACCAATATTATTTAACTCTAATCTCTTTAATTTCATTAATACACCTTTAATTATTTAACTAAATACGAATAACCTTATTATATTGAATATATAGTATTCGTAATGACATAGATTTACCATTAAAAATAATATTATTTATCATCCTAAGAACCTAATATTAAGGAAAGTTAACCTTAAATAAATCACTATACTATTAAAATAAACCACCTACCTTATCTACCATTAAATCTAGATACTTTAAGTATTAGTTAATAATTTATTGTAACTATTATAAAATTTTTTCTTAGAATCTTTTATTAGCTCTCACAATTATATTATTTAAAATGGGTTAATTTTAATTAATTATATCACTATTTCATCTTGTTTTCATCATTAGACTTACTGAAATAAATTATAGTTGATATCATATTTGGGTTATAAGACAAAACCTGTTACAAATTTGGCTCTCTGTCAAATGTTGGGGTGTTCACCCTACGAGTCTTCTTTGGCACCAATCATATGTATGGTTGGTGCCATTCTTTTTGCTCAAAAGTAGAAGACGTACTCTAAATCTACCAAAGTGGCGAAGTCCATAGCTTATTCGTTTTAATACTTTAATTTTGTTGTTAGTTCCCTCTGTATATCCATTAGAATATGGTAGTAAGAAAGCATTAGTTAATTGCTTTATCCACGCAGGAAATGATGTAAAGAAGTTATTAAATTCATTCAATGCAGATGCTTTTACTAATTCTAACCAATGGGTTAAATGTGTAGTGATACCTTGTTTACCATAGGTTGAAAAGATTTTTCTAAAAAAGAGCTTTAAGTCATATGCTTTTCGTAAATCATCAGAAATTCGGAGTATTTCACAGAGCTTAATGTGTTCAGCTTCCGTTAAATAGTCTGGATGTTTCATTAGTACACATCTATTCTGTTTTAACATGCGTGAATGAGTAGCTAGTTTATGTTGTTCACACTTTTTAACTCGCTCTACTGCCCAATCTACAAGTCGACACACATGGTATCGATCACAAATAATATGTGTATGCGGAAATAGCATCTCCATGATGCGTTTAAATTGTATAGACATCTCCATTACAATAAACTTAACTTGTAGGCGATCCTTATGTTTAAATGATGCGAAATAGCGGATTAATGCTTGTGTATCACGTTTTGGTAAAATATCTAAGATTTCATGTGTATCTGGATTAGTTAAATTGACTTGGTAGTGGTATTCCTCTGCATTACCTTTAAATTTATCAATACCAATAACAGTAGGTAGTATTTTGGGCTTTAATATAGTAATCATAGAACAATAGCGTAATACAGTAGTAATAGAGTTGTCACACTCTTTAGCAATAGCGGTATAGGTTAAACTTTCGGTAAGTTTATCAAATAGCTGCTGAATATTAGTTACACTTAGTTGCATATGTTTTCGAACAAATGGATTACTTTCAGCAAATGCGTGCTTACAATGAGGGCAAATATAACGACGCTGTCTATATTTTCCAATTCATGAGCCACGCTGTACTTTTCCAAACTTCACCGTACGTATGCGATAATCCTTAATATGTTTTGTAATTTCACCACATTTCGGACAAATATGTGGTGTTACTGATAATTCTATATCAAAAATAAATGTTCCATCTAGTTCGTAACTATTTGTAATAAACTCTTGTTTTATATTATGATTATGTAAAAATTCAAGTATAATCAATAGTAGGCAAATAAGCTCACATTCTTTCTTTAGGACTTTGACACTTTTATTGTAAAGCATGTGAGTCTTGTATGCTTATTTTGGGTAAAAAAATAATGCTGGAGGTGACATTGTTATAGTGTCACCCCAACATTTATTATAGAGCCTGTTTTTTTGACTAATAATGCTTTTTGAAAATCTGTACCACCATCAGAAATAATAACTAAAGGACTAGATATTCGTTGTAATAAAGCATGCCAAGCCCTAGAATATTCATATCTACATACATACTATCCTAAAACATGTTTTTCGTTACAACAAATTAAAATACAAGCATTTCTAGCTAGATAAAATCCATCAACAAACACAACAGTGCTCGACATTTCAACTTTTGGAGGCAAGGTCCAAGGGTTCCAAAATTTTGCCACAGTTCTACGAAAACTACGACCTTATCCAGACATTTCACTTTGAATCGTCTTACCAAATAACCAATTTAAAAATCTTTGTAACTCAACATCAGTTTTTGTAATTATATTCGTAAAAAAACACTTACATTATTTACAAATCCACCTTTTGGAACCCGCATTAGTTCTACCGTGTTTTCTACAATTCAAACCACAATTAAGACATTTAACTTGTTTCATAAAAATACTCCTTCTAAAAATAACATCTTCCTAGAAAGATAAAACCCTATTCAACCTTGTAAATGTAAGGGCTTTCAGCTTTTCTACAACACGTTTTGTCCAGCCTTTAAAGTTTACTCAAAAAAACAAAATGACGATGCAGCTAGTTGCATTATCATTAAAAACAACACATTCTGTCCTATAAGCCTATATTAAAGTCAAAAATAAATAACATAATAAATTATCCTCTAAAATCAAATCAAATTGATTTTAGAGGATAATTTATTACGAATTACTTTTTCTTACAACTATTAATAAAAGCTTCAATACTCATTACAGACTTGCGTTTATTAAAAAGTGTATAACTCTTATAGATAACATAGATTATAGACATAACTAATAATACTACGAATATTGCAGACCAATATTCTTTAGAAATACCAAAAGTATCTTTAAATTCAGCAGTTAATAAAGTAAGGAATAAAGATAAAACAGTAAGAATTAAGCCCCATAAAGAGTCAAAAGAAACTAATGATTCCAGAAAATCCTTAACTTTAAGTTTTAATCGATCTTCTGTAATAGTTATTATATCTTGATGAATATTATATGTAGTCGAATCTATAAAATTGTTAGATGCATCAGAACTAACATCTAAATTGGCACTTTTAACTCTATTATTTTCATCATCATGGTTACACATAATAGCCTACTTTTCTTTATCAGTTTCATTAGAATCAACAGATAATTGTTTAAAATCATCCATTAATCCTAATGCACCAATAGCATGAAAACTAATATATCCACAATGCTCACAAATAATCATCATTGATGGAATCGTTGGTCCCCCTATTAATATGCGATCCCCAGTAGGTGACTCATCAACAGAGATATAAGCAATACCTCTTCCAAGAGTAAACTCATTATGCCCACATCTTGGACAACTACTTACAGCTTTTTTTTCATTTAAAGCTTCAGCAGTTTTGCGTCTAAAACTTTCCATTTCTTTCGAAATACCTTGTTCTTTCATAAATGAATATCTCCTGATATTAGTTGATGCAATTAAATAATTCACATTGTACTAGTACTACCGATACCACCTGTACGGACGCCTGTTGCATCGTCATCGTTAGTGAGGAGGTATTTAGAGAATATACCTTGAGCAACGCGTTCCCCTTTGTCAAGGGTAACTGTTTCTTTGCCAAAGTTTAGAAGGGCAATCATAATATGACCTTCATTGTCCTCATTATTGTAGTAATCACTATCGATAATACCTGTGCTATTCACAAGTGCTAGATGGCGTTTAATAGCCATACTAGAACGAATATGAATGGCAAGGTATTCATCGTATGCCATGAAAGCTTTAATACCTGTCGGAACGAGCACTACTTGGCCTGGTTCTAATGTAACAGCTTCAGCACATTCAATATCATAGCCTGCGCTTTCAGTTGTTTTACGTGTTGGTAAGTTGATATCTTGTTCTTCAAAAGCAGAAACTACTTCAAAGCCACGAATATCCATGTAACACCTCTTATTTTAAACAATCTTTACGGGACAAGTTTACACGGCCCTGTTTATCAATTTCGATAACTTTTACCATGATTTCATCCCCTACACTTACTACGTCTTCTACATTTTCAACGCGTTCTTTCGCAAGTTTGGAAATATGTACAAGACCTTCTTTACCTGGTAATACTTCTACAAATGCGCCAAAGGCCATTAAACGAGTTACTTTACCAAGGTATACTTCACCTACTTCAACCTCTTTAGTAAGGTTTGTGATAATTTCTTGAGCTTTTGCAGCCCCTTCTTGTTCTACAGAAGCGATAAACACTGTACCATCATCTTCGATGTCAATTTTAGCGCCTGTTTCTTCGATAATACTACGAATTACTTTACCGCCAGAACCGATTACGTCACGAATCTTATCAGGATCAATTTTCATTGTAATAATACGTGGAGCGTATTGGGACATTTGTTGACGTGGTTCAGCAATTGTATCAAGCATGATGCCCATGATATGCATACGGCCTTTGTGAGCTTGTTCTAATGCTTCTTGAAGGATTTCACGGGATAATCCAGAAATCTTGATATCCATTTGAATTGCTGTTACGCCTTTAGCTGTACCAGCAACTTTAAAGTCCATATCTCCAAGAGCATCTTCCATGCCTTGAATATCTGTTAAAATTGTATAGTGCTCCCCTTGAGTTACAAGACCCATAGCGATACCAGCTACAGGCGCTTTAATAGGTACACCAGCATCCATCAAAGATAATGTAGAACCACATACGGAAGCCATGGAGCTAGAACCATTAGATTCCAATACTTCAGATACTAAACGCAAAGCATATGGGAAATCCTCTTCACTCGGAATCACAGGTACCAACGCGCGTTCAGCCAACGCACCATGACCAATTTCACGACGCCCAGGTCCACGGGAAGAACGAGTTTCCCCTACGGAGAAGGATGGGAAATTATAATGATGAATATAACGTTTTTCAGTTTCAACACCAAGACCATCGATAGTTTGTTTTTCAGATAAAGGTGCTACTGTTGTGACATTTAATACTTGAGTTTGTCCACGTGTAAACAAGCCAGAGCCATGTGTACGAGGTAATACGCCTGTACGGCAAGAGATTGGACGAACTTCATCAAGTTGACGACCATCTGGACGGATTTTTTCAACAGTAATCATATGACGCACGATTTCTTTTGTCATTGCATCAAATGCTTTATTTACATCAGCCAAGTTATCTGGGTAGATTTCTTCAAAGTGAGCTAATACATCTGCCCGTACTTCATTTTCTTGTGCATCGCGTTGTTGTTTATCTGCACAACGAACTGCAGCATCAAGTTTATCATGACCATAGGCACGAACTGCATCACTAATTTCAGCAGGAACATCTTTACATTCAAATACGCGTTTTTCCTTACCTACTTTTACAGTCATATCTTCTTGGAATGCTACGATTTTTTTGATTTCTTCGTGAGCTGCCATGATAACTTCAAGAATGATATCTTCCGGTACTTCTTCAGCGCCACCTTCAACCATGAGGATAGCATCTTTAGTACCAGCTACAACGATATTAAGATCTGTTTCTTCTAATTGTGCTTTCGTTGGATTTACAACAAATTCACCATTGATACGTCCCATACGAACGCCTGCAATAGGACCATTCCAAGGAACATCAGAAATAGACAATGCCGCAGAAGCGCCAATCATACCACAAATGGCTGGATCACAATCTTGGTCCACAGACATAACTGTTGCTACTACGTGTACTTCATTACGTACACCTTTATTAAATAATGGACGAATAGGACGGTCAATCAAACGGCTATTCAAGATTGCAGACTCAGGTGGACGCGCTTCACGTTTAATGAACCCCCCTGGTAAACGACCAACCGCATACATTTTTTCTTCATAGTCTACTGTAAGTGGGAAGAAATCGATGTCCTTCGCCTCTTTAGAACCTGTAGCAGTAACGAGTACACGAGTATCGCCATAGCCAACCATTACAGCACCGCTAGCTTGTTTTGCAAGTTCCCCAGTCTCAATCGTAAGCATACGACCAGCTAGGTCCATTTGGAATTGTTCCATTCCTATTCCTCCTAAAAATCTTCTTATATGTATACCTTCTAATTATATATCAATTAAAGCTAAATAGCCAATTCAAAATAAAAAAGCCGTCCTTTAGGACGGCTAACTTTATTATTTACGAAGACCAAGGCGTTCGATAAGAGAACGATAACGTTCGATATCTTTACGACGAAGGTAGTCAAGCATGTTACGGCGTTGACCAACCAATTTCAACAAACCACGACGAGAATGATGGTCTTTTTTGTGCTCTTTCAAGTGCTCAGTTAAGTATTGAATGCGACTTGTTAAAATCGCAACTTGTACTTCTGGAGAACCAGTGTCACCTTCATGAGTAGCGTATTCTTTAATTACTGCTAATTTAGCTTCTGTAGTTAACATTAATGTTACCTCCTAAAAAATTATAATCCCGATAAGCTTAAGTAACCGTTGGAGAATCGAATACTTAGCTTACGATATGTCTTACGACCTAATTTAGTATACAGTATCTGCCCTATCTTGTAAAGCAAAAATACAGTAATTGAACAAAAAATAGATTAGAACTTCCTTCTATTATTTAGCACCTAGCACCATGCGGTCGCTCAGTGCATTTTCACCAGCTACCTCGAACTTTTGAAGTAAGTCCGCAACAGTTAATTGTTTCTTTTCTTCCCCTTTTACATCATAGATGATTCGACCAGCATCCATCATGATGAGGCGATTACCAAATCGCAATGCATCACGCATATTATGGGTAATCATAAGAGTTGTTAGATTATGTTCTGCAACGAGTTTATCTGTTAGTTGCAATACATTTTCTGCAGTTTTAGGGTCAAGTGCCGCCGTATGCTCATCTAGCAATAAGAGTTCTGGACGAAGCATGGTAGCCATTAACAATGTAATAGATTGACGTTGACCACCAGATAGTAAGCCCATACGAGCAGATAAACGATCTTCAAGGCCTAAGCCTAATAATGCAAGACGCTCCTTGAAAAATGCTTGTTCACTATCTTTGAAAGCCCATTTAAGACCTAATCTTTTACCACGACGCATAGCAAGAATCAAGTTTTCCTCGATTTGCATATTACCAGCAGTACCAACCATAGGGTCTTGGAATACACGACCAATGTATTTAGCACGTTTGTATTCTGGCATTTTTGTCACATCAATCTCATTAATTGTAATGGATCCTTCATCTACTGGAAATACACCAGCAATGGAGTTTAACAAAGTACTTTTACCAGCACCATTACCACCAATGACAGTACAAAAATCACCCTCTTCTAGACGAAGATTAATGCCTTGTAATGCAGTCTTTTCATTAATTGTGCCCTTAAAGAAGGTTTTTACCATATTTTTTACTTCTAACATAGTGTCCTCCTTAACGAGCCAACCATTTTGCTTTCAATGTAGGTAAGGAAAGCGCGATGGCAACAAGAATTGCAGTGAATAATTTCAAATCGTTTGGTGGCATACCCATGTAGAGAACGGCTGCAATAACGATACGATATACAATAGAACCAAGTACTACGGCGATGAGACTGCGTACGAAGGATTTCGTACCAAACACTACTTCACCGATGATTACAGAAGCCAAACCAATAACGATGGTACCAATACCCATACCTACATCAGCAAAGCCTTGGAATTGACCGATAAGAGCCCCAGACATACCAACAAAACCATTGGAAATCAAAAGGCCAAGAACGATCATATTATCAGTATTTACGCCTTGAGCGCGAATCATTTGAGGGTTAACACCTGTAGCACGTAAGGCTGTACCAATTTCGGTACCGAAGAACCAAAATAAGAACAAGCATACTACTACAGCAACGATAATACCTACGATGGCTGCAGACCACATATTCGGCGTATGGAAAAATCCACCAAGAATCGTATAAATTGTATCCATACGAAGCAAAGATACATTAGCTTTGCCCATGATGTGAAGGTTTACAGAGTACAATGCAATCATTGTCAAAATACCAGCCAATAATGCAGGAATTTTTAATTTTGTATGAATCCAACCTGTTACAGCACCGGCTATCATACCACCCACACCGGCAAGTAAAATGGAAAGGATTGGATTCATACCACTTGTAATTAAAATAGCAGAAATGGCTGCCCCCATTGGGAACGTACCTTCCACGGTTAAGTCAGCCACATCTAATACGCGGAAGGTTATGAATACACCGACCGCTAACAAAGACCATAAAAGGCCTGTGGTTATGGTGCCTACCACTAAATCTAACATCAAATTCTCCTCTATTGTTTCATATCTTTACGAAGAGCTTCAGGAATCGTAATACCTAATTTTTTAGCACGTTCTTCGTTAACAGTTAACTTAATCTCTTTTTGTGTCTCAATAGCTAAGTCTGCAATTTTTGCTTCTCCTGCAAGAACTTTAGCAGCCATTAAACCTGTTTGATAACCCAATTGATAGTAATCAACAGAATAAGTTGCTACACCACCAGTCATTGTCATACCTTCATCGGCAGCAAATACTGGAATTTTAGCAGCATCTGTAATTTGTGCTAAGTTAGCCATAGCAGATGCCAATACATTATCTGTTGGCGTATAGATAGCTTGTACATCTTGGTTCACAAGATTTGTAGCCGCTTGTTGGATATCATTTACATTGGAAACAGTTGCCTCTACAACAGTAATACCTTTTGTAGCAGCATACGCTTTCATTTTTTCAACTTGCAATTGGGAGTTGATTTCAGAGGATGTATAAATGGCACCAATGCGCTTTACATTCGGTACTAATGCTATGATAAGATCAACCTCTTTTTCAACAGGTGTCATATCAGATGTACCAGATACATTACCACCAGGGTGTTCGTTAGATTGAACGAGTTTAGCTGTCACGTAATCTGTAATAGCTGTACCCATGATTGGCATGTCATGAGAAGCATTTGCCATCGTCTGAGCCGCAGGCGTTGCAATAGCTAATACTAAATCTTTTTTATCAGATACGAAACGTTGTGCAATACTATTTAGATTAGATTGATCGGCCTGTGCATTTTGTTGGTCAATTTTAATGTTTTGACCATCCTTAAATCCTTTAGCTGCTAAACCATCTACGAAACCTTTATTAGCAGCATCAAGAGATGGATGTTCTACTAATTGAATAACACCAATTTTCTTTTGGTCATTAGTTGCAGTATTGGAACCACAACCGCCTACCATTGCCATAACAGCAATGGCACTAAGTGCCACTGCAATACTTTTTTTCCAGTTCATGTATAACTCCTTACCAGTTATGTATTAAATCATAGTCGCCTTGTTCATCAAATCCTCTGGTAAGGTGATGCCCAATTTTTCTAATTTATCTTTTCCCACAACTAATTTAAATTCTTTCTGCATTTCGATAGGCATATCTTCAACTTTAGCTTCGCCAGTTAGAATTTTAGCTGCCATCAAACCAGTCTGGTAACCAAGTTTGTAGTAATCTACAGACAAGGACATAACTGCCCCACCTTTTATGTGGTTATCTTCACCGCCAAACACAGGAATTTTTGCTGGATCGGTAATAGCTACAAGATTGCTCATCGCAGAAGCTACCACATTATCTGTTGGCACATAAACTGCATCCACACGTTGAGATACTAGGTTTTGTGTCGCTTGTTGAATATCGTTTACATTGGAAACTGTAACTTCTTCAACTTTAATACCCTTTGTAGCTGCATAAGCTTTCATCTTCTCCACTTGAATTTGAGAGTTTACTTCGCTTGAGCTATAGATAGTACCAATTGTTTTCGCATTTGGCATTACTCGTAAAATTAGATCTACTTGTTGCTCTACTGGATTCATGTCAGACGTACCAGATACATTACCACCAGGTTTTTGATTGGATTTAACAAGTTTAGCTGCCTCGTAATCAGTAATTGCTGTACCTAAGATTGGAATATCATGAGTTGCATTCGCCATGGATTGAGCCGCTGGCGTAGCAATTGCTAAAATCAAGTTTTTCCGATCGGATACAAAACGCTGTGCAATACTATTCAAATTAGATTGATCAGCTTGCGCATTTTGTTGATCAAAAGTAATCTTTTCTGCCAAACCTTTTTCTTTTAGCGCATCAACAAAGCCCTTATTTGCCGCATCTAGTGCAGGATGTTCTACCAGCTGTACAACACCAACTTTATATTCACCATTCGATGTAGTTCCATTTGAGCCACAGCCTGTAAACGCCAACAATGCTGCCGCCGTGAGCGCTAGGGCAATACCTTTTTTCAAGTTCATGGGGATTTCCTTCCTATCTGCAATGACTATAATACATCTATTATAAACAAATTTCTTTACTACATCAATGTAGCAGGTTAAAGTATTTTACATTTGTCCATTTATAGAACACATTAAAATACGAAATCCTTTTACTTTTCAAGAGACGCTAACATGTCTTCTGTTAGATCATTAGCTGCCAAAATATAGTCCTTAAGAGTCCCTTTGTCGAGAGCTACCTTCATAACAGGCACTTCAAATGGATCCAATATGACGCACATTAGAATTTTACCCGTTATATAGTAACCAACCACTGCTTCCCCTTCTTCAGGATCTAAGGTTTCACGTTTTACAGTAACACAGTATGATTTCATAACCTGCGCTGCTGCTTCTGCTACCTCTTCACGATTAGCAATATATTCTTCAACCTTCGTTTCAGGGATGTCAAAAATATCTACCTTTACAGTCTTGACCTCTGTAGCCTCTCCTTTCGCAGACTCTATAGCTGCGCCTAATTCTGTTTGCTTCATATACACCTCACAAAGAATGGACTTTTACCATTGGTGAAAGCCCCATTATCTTAGATTGATTCATCAGCTGCATTTAAGAACGCCACATAGCATTGTTTAGCCTCGTAAATATCAGCCTTAGATGTAACCTCCCAAGGAGCATGCATGCTAAGAACGGCTACACCACAGTCGATGACATTCATACCATAAAGAGCCATGATGTACGCAATGGTGCCACCACCACCTAAATCAACCTTACCGAGCTCTGCTGTTTGGTATGTTACATTGTTAGATTCCATGACACGACGGATAAAGCCCATATACTCAGCATTCGCATCATTAGAACCAGCTTTACCACGAGAGCCAGTAAATTTATTAAATACTACACCCATACCAAGGTAAGAAGCATTTTTCTTTTCATACGCCGATGCATAAAGCGGATCATAGCCTGCACTTACATCGGAGGATAACATACGAGATTTCTCCAACGTACGACGTACACTTACAGAATTAGGTTTACCCATAAGTGTTAAAATTTCAGCCACTGCATTTTCAAAGAAGCGTGATTGCATACCTGTAGCACCTACAGAACCAATTTCCTCTTTATCTACAAGTAAGCAACAAGTAGTACGCTTTACATTATCCACTTCAAGCATTGCTACCAAGGATGTGTAGGCACACACGCGATCATCTTGGCCATACGCCATTACCATGGAACGATCAAAGCCCATATCACGTGCTTTACCAGCTGGTACAATTTCTAGTTCTGCAGACAATAAGTCACGTTCAATAAATCCATACTCTTTTTCAAGAAGGCTATTAATAAATTTAGTAACCCCTTCTTTTTCTTCGTCTTTAACTGGACGGCTACCGATGAGTAAATCAAGAGCTTCCCCTTCAATTACTTTAGCTGCATTTTTTTGCATTTGTTCTTGTCCCAAATGAGGCAACAAGTCAGTAATACAGAATACAGGATCGCTTTCCTTATCACCAATATTAATATTGATACGAGTACCATCTGTTTTTACCACAACGCCATGAATAGCAAGAGGCATAGCTACCCAATGATATTTTTTAATACCTCCATAATAATGAGTATCCCAAAATACTAAATTACTATCCTCATATTGTGGATTTTGCTTTACATCGATGCGTGGAGAATCAATATGAGCACCTAAAATATTCATACCCAATTCAATATCATCAGTACCAATATTAAATAAAGCAATAGATTTATCCATATGTGTGTAATAAATCTTATCACCAGCTTTAATTGACGTATTGCTTTTAATAATGTCATTTAGATTTACATAGCCCTTTGCTTCTGCAAATTCTACAGCTTGCACAACGCATTCACGTTCTGTTTTACCATTATCTAAAAATTGACGATATGTATCACTTAAAGCATATACCTTTTCCATAGTGGCATCATCATAATTATGCCATGCATATTTACGTTCCATAATCTATCCTTTCTAAAAGTTCATATCCTAATATATAGTACAGTTCAGAAAACGAACTTGAATTTACATAACTATTTTTGGCGGACTTTTTCTTGTTCCGCCTTACGATACTCTAAATATTTTCGCTCTTTTTCGCGATTGATTTCAGACTTCTGAGTATATAGAGAACGAATTTCATCCGTACAATGGGTCAGTACCTTAGTAACATAGAATTTACTACTGCCGGACTTAATCGTATACTTTCCAACTTTAAGTTGCACCGCAAAATCGCCATGTTTAGGACATACTCCAATGGCTAGGTGCTTATCCCCTTGTAATCGTTCAGGTCTTGTCGTTTCTAAACGTGTTTGACAGTACGGACAGAAGGACATACGTACTCTTCTATCATGAACAATACGTTTTTTCTCAGAAAAATTTTCATACATAAAAAAGGTAAGAATAGGAGGATATAGGAAAGGATTACTACTTTCCTTGCGAATTAGATCATAATGCAGAATTCCTTGTGCAATATCTAAAGTCTGACAAATGTGAGCTGTAAAAACTGCATCATGCAAGGCATTATGAGCAGATAAATGCTCCGTCGATATATTGAGATCCTCCATAGCATGCGCCACAGAATACTGTTGACTTGTTCCATAGCGTTGATAAGAATAAATCATTTGCGCATCTACCCATTGATCATAAGATAATGCTTTCATCTTATGAAGCATAAGATTTTCTCGAAGGATAAGAATATCGTCTGATCCCCAAGAAAGCAGCATATATTCATCACCACACCATTTTTGAAAGTACTGCATAGCCGTCTTGAATGGCACACCATGATTGAGCTCATGGGTAGTTATCCCTGTCAACTCGCGCACATGTTTATGCATCCGTGTCAGATATTGAGGTTTGATGAACATCGTAAAATGATCTATAATGTCCATCTTTTCATTCAGTTTTACCGCTCCGATTTGAATGATTTCCCCTGTCAACGGCATTTTTGTGCGCTTCATAAAGCTAATGTCATTGCTATAGGGTTGATTCCATTCTAAATCAAATACAATATAGTTCATATGTTTATTTCGATTCTAAAAGCAATGTTTCCGCTGCTTTAATAACCTGATCTTCAGAAATTACAGATAAACCTTTATAATTTCCTTCTTTAATAATTTTTTTCATGCTTTTACCAATCTCATAAGAATCCATCGTTTCTAAAACGATAGCATGAGCTTGATAAGGTCCATAAAAGAATGGATTTGATGGACCATACAGTGCCACAATTGGCACACCTTGACTGATTCCTACATGCATTGGTCCAGAGTCATTAGTAATTAATAGATTACAACGGCTCATAGCCGCTGCCAAAGGACCTAACTGGAATTTTCCGGTAGCCACAATAGGCTTTGTTTCCATTTGTTCTACTACAGGCTGCACCATTTCAAGGTCCATAGGTCCGCCAAAGAAAACCGTCTTATAGCCTAAACGACCAAAGTAATCTGCTACATGAGCAAATCGTTCAGCTGGCCAACGTTTCTCAGGAACGGCGCTACCGATATTAAATCCAATGAGTATATCAGTATCAGTTAATCCGTGACCAGAATAAAACTCTCGAGCCTGACGACACCATTCTTCACAGGTCTCAATATGTAAACCAGAGTTAGAAGTATCTGTTACACCTAATTGCTCTAGTACATTAATGTACATATCCGCAGCATGACGAGTTTTACGATCTAACCGCGTATACTTTGTCATGAATGGTCTAAAGAGGAAATGACTCATACCAGTTGTAATAGGTGCATGAATCTTCCATGCTAAATATGAAGTACGCTCATTGGGATGTAAATTAATGACAATGTCAGGTTTTCCCTTAGCATTGATTTCACGAGCCACTTCATTGAGACCTGAGATGCTATTATGGCGCCCTTTTTTATCTACAACAATAAGTTCATCAATATTTGGATTATATTCCATTACTTGTTGTAATTTTTCATCTATTACATACGTAATATGACTATGAGGAGCCGCTTTGCGAAGCACTTCTAAAAACGGAGTCGTTAATATAACATCGCCTAAATGCATTAAAAAGGTTACCACAATGCGCTTATAATCTAGTTCCATTATAGTTCCTTTCTAAGTACTTGTTCATACACTGACCATACCGCGTCTACAGGAATTTGTGCCATACAGTCTGAATCATCTACTAGTGGTTGCTCAGGTGTAGCCTTAGAAGTAGGTGAAATAATGAGATGTACATGACTACCACCATAAGGGCCTGTACGTTTAGGAGATGTTGTACCAAACATGGCAATTAAAGGACGCTTCAAAGCATTTGCAATATGCAATGGTCCCGTATCGGCACTAATAAAAATTTGACAATGACGAATCAACTCAATGAGTTCAGGCATGGTTGTAGATCCCACTAAATTGATGAGATTCTTATGTTTTACATAATTTTCTATGAAAGCACCTTTATCTACATCATCAGGAGCACCGGCAATAACAACCTTCTTACCAGATTCACATAAACGAATACAAAGTTCTCCAAAATTTAGAAGTGGCCACTCCTTAACAATCCATCGTGCCCCTGGTACAACTACAATATATTCATCATCTACACCATGGCATTTCAACTTTTGTTTTATAGATTTCTCAGCCTCAACGTAAGCTGGCATAGGAAATTCAATCTCCTCTACCTCGCCACCAAGTGCACGTACAGTATCAAGATACCGTTCGATAACATGGTCGTATTTATGCTCACCTACTAAGGCTTTATTAACAAGATTACTGCCCTCACGAAGCTCCCAGTAGCCATATTTTTCAGGGGCACCAGATAATAAAGAAACAATAGCACTTTTTGCGATGCATTGAAGGTCTAAGGTCATATCAAAATGACGACTATGTAGCTCCTTGCGCAATTGATATAAATACGTAGGCTTCTTTAGTTGTTTTTTGTCAATGATAATCACATCATCAACCCATGGTGTACCAGGTAAGAGGCTAGCGAATTGCTCATGAATAGCCCATGTAATACGCGCATTAGGCCAATTCTTGCGCACAGCGTACAAGGTAGGCAATGCGTGAATTACATCACCTAAGGAACTCATCTTGATGATGAGTATATTCTTGTAATCTTTCATAAAGCCTCCCCAAATACAACACAACAAACCCAAATATATTCTTCCGAAATAGACTAAATGGAATAAATGATTAAATTATTGTTTTAATGAAATCCAATAGATTAGAACCTTTAAATAGGTACCCCTTAATGCCAGCAGCCTCAGCTGCATCAACATCACGTTGACTGTCACCGATAAGAAAACTATCTGATATATTTACATCATAATCCTTAATAGCTTGCTTAATCATGCCAGGTTTAGGCTTTCTACATTCACATTCTACTGCATAGAGAGGAACAATACCTTCTTTATGATGTGGACAGTAATAGAAATGTAAAATCGGTGCTCCACTGCGATCTAGTTCATGAGCCATATAGTCATGTAAAATCTGAACATCAGATTCTTTATAATAACCACGAGCTACACCACTCTGATTTGTCACTACAATGAGATCATAGCCCTTACTATGAGCATAAGCAAGGGCCTCTTTTGCACCATCTACCCACTCTAAATCGCTGATTTTATATAGATAACTAACATCCTTGTTAATAACACCATCGCGATCTAAAAATAATACCTTGCGCATTAGCGTAAATACCCTTCATTATTATCTAATAGTTCACAGTATTCTTTAACCGCATCTTCCATTTTATGGAACCCTTTATCATAGCCAGCTGCTAACAATTTAGTAGTATCAGCCTCTGTAAAGCTTTGGTATTTGCCTTTTAACACCTCTGGGAATGGCACATATTCAATTTTGCCTTGACCATTGTAGTCAATTACAGCTTGCATGAATTGGTTAAAGCTATGAGCATTACCTGTACCACAGTTGAAAGTACCAGAGATTTCAGGATGCTCCCAAAAATAAAAGTTTACATTAACTACGTCTTTTACATAGATAAAGTCACGTGTTTGACCACCATCTTCGTAGCCATCCGTACCTTCAAAGAGGTTAATGATACCTATTTCTTTATTTTTGTAGAACATTTGGCGTACTAAAGAAGCCATTTTATCTTTATGAGCTTCATTTGGACCGTATACGTTAAAGTAACGCAAACCTACAACTTGTGCAGTATATTCACCTTCATATTTGCGTACATAACGGTCGAATAACAGCTTAGAATACGCATATGGATTAAGTGCTTCTTCAGCTTCAGGCCTTTCTACGAAACCATTTGTACCATTACCATATGTAGATGCAGAGGATGCATAGATGAATGGAATGCGACGGTCTTGGCAATAATGGAATAGATTTTTAGAACCTTCATAGTTGTTCTTCATCATGTATTTGCCATTATATTCCATTGTGTCTGCACAAGCACCTTCATGAAATACGACTTCAATAGGGCCTACATCGAATGTACCATCAGCAATAGCACAATCAAAATCATCACAATCGATGTAATCTAGAAATTCTAGATTTTGAATATTGCGAATCTTACGACCATCTGTAAGATCATCTACGATGAGAATATCTGTACGACCACGATCATTCAGTGCTTTCACAATATTACTGCCAATAAAACCAGCACCACCTGTTACGATAATCATAATTTGCCCTCCTTAGCCATAGTGGCTATTTTCCCTACAATATCTGATGTAGAGTAACCTTCTTTAAACGAAAGAACCTCTACATTGTCAACGAACTCCCGTCCGATAATATCTTCGATTTTGTAATCTCCGCCCTTAACAAGAGTATTAGGACGTAAGTACGCTAATAACTCAGCAGGAGTATCTTCTTCAAATAATACAACCCCGTCAATACACTGCAATGCACTCAATAAAGCTGCTCGATCCTCTTCACTAACGATAGGACGAGTATCGCCTTTAAGACGTTTAACAGATGCATCTGAATTCAAACCAATGATGAGATGGTCTCCAAGCTGTGCGGCCTCTTGTAAATACGTGATATGTCCAAGGTGAAGAATGTCAAAACAACCATTGGTGAACACTACTGTCTCACCTTTGCTTTGCCATTGTGAAACGAGTTCTTTCATTTCTTCCTTTGTATATAATGGTTTAGATTGAATACTATGTTTATAGGAATGCCATAAGTCTAATAGCTCAGAACGATGTATTGGATACGTACCAACCTTAGATACTACGATACCCGCTGCACCATTGGCGATATGCAAGGCTAAACGCATCGATAAACCACTTGCAAGACAGGTCATCATCATGGATACAACGGTATCTCCTGCACCACTCACATCGAATACCTCTTGTTGAGTAGCAGGATTATGCCATGTACGGCCATCCTTTGCAATAACCGTAATCCCTTTTGCAGAGCGCGTAGCTACAATATAATCTAAATCTACAGTAGCGAGTACAGACTTAGCAGCCTCCACGATAGTAGCATCATCATTTTCTAATTTACGGCCTACACATTCACCAAGCTCTTTCACATTCGGTGTAATACATGTAGCACCATTATATTTAGACCAGTCTGCACCCTTAGGATCTACGATTGTTTGCACACCATATTCCTTAGCCAAACTAAAGATTGTCTTCAATAAGGTAGGTGTACAAACGCCTTTACCATAGTCGGATACGACAATACCATCGATACCAACTTTACATAGATTTTCAAGCCAACTAGATAATTGTTGCTCTTCTTGGTACGTTAGATCTGTAATCGTTTCAAAATCAAGACGCATCATTTGTTGACGATCACCTAAGATGCGCATCTTAGTAATAGTAGAGCGGTCATCACTAGTGATTAAACCAGTCGTATCGATTTTATCAGTATCAAGTAAATGTTGTAATAAACGGCCATGGTCATCATTACCTGCTAATGCACCAAGATACACCTTACAGTCTAAATTAGACAAATTAGATGCAACATTACCAGCTCCACCAAGGACCTCTTTCATCTTGGACACGCGGTTTACAGGAACCGGTGCTTCTGGAGAAATACGACTTACATCACCAAAAACATAACGATCTACCATTACATCACCTACAACGGCAATCTTTAAGTTCGGTAGTTGTTTTGTTAAAAATTGATTAATGGTAGTATTTATCATAATCCACCTATTCCTTATCAAAATTACATATGTTCCTAATTTAAATAAATTTTTAATTGAAACAATGTGTATCTATGAGTAAAAACCTATCGGTTAATAATCTTCTTCAATAATTTCGCACATAATGTGCCCAGCTAAGATATGCATTTCTTGAATGCGCGCTGTCACATTACTGGGAATAGCCAGCGTAATATCACATAGTTCGGCTAGTTTGCCACCGCCTTCCCCAGTGAAAGCAATGGTATGCATACCGATAGAACGGGCCATTTCTGCAGCTTTTACAACATTCTTGGAGTTACCAGATGTAGAAATACCGATGAGAACATCACCTGTACGGCCTAAGCCCTCTACTTGACGTGCAAAAACAGATTCAAAATCATAGTCATTCGCAATAGCTGTTAATGCAGATGTATCAGTAGTTAATGCAATGCCTGCAAGAGAGCGCCGTTCCTTTTTAAAGCGACAAATCAATTCAGCTGCTAAATGTTGAGAGTCCGCCGCAGAGCCACCATTACCACAGAACAAAATTTTATTACCATTTTCTAAAGCCGCTTTACAGCGATATCCGATTTCTTGAATGGTATCCATATGTTCCATCGTTTTACCAAACACTTCAAGATGCTCTGTAAAACGATCAGCAATGATTGGATTTAAATCAGTCATTATAAAATCTCCTTTAATAGTCTATCTGCATTTTTCCAGAATAACTTTTCACATTGTTCCACAGATAAACCTGCCTCTTTAAAAGCATCATAAAGACGACTCATTTGAGACATATCTGCAATCTCTGTGTCGGGTGGAATCCCATCAAAATCAGTTCCTAATGCCACTACATCTTCACCGCCCTTGTCGATGAGATATAGACCATGTTTAACAATATCTTCAATGCGACTAATTGGCGATGTACCGAGAAAATTCTGTGCAAAATTAAGTCCTATAATACCTCCCTTATTAGCAATAAGTCTAATAAGATTATCTGGTAAATTTCGCGTATGAGCCCGAACTTCCCGTGCATTTGAATGAGATGCTATAAAAGGAACATCTAGAATATCTCCTAGTTGCTCTGTACCAGCATCATTAAGATGAGAGCAATCAACAATTATCCCTAACTCTTGCATAGCTTCTACAAATTCAACACCTTTAGATGTTAATTTTTTATGTTGCTCACCACAGTGTGGCTCGCCAAGTCCATTTGGATAGTTCCATGTTAGCGTTATAAGTCTGACTCCATCTTGGTAAGCTTGTTTAAGTTTATTTAAATCGCCACCTAGCACTCCACCTTCCTCAATAGACATGAGCGCCCCAATCTTACCAGACTTGTATACAGACTCTACATCTTGATAAGAGAGCACATGTTGTATGTGCTCTCCATAGTTATGAATTTGTGATACACACAAATTACGCATCTCTTCATAGCGACCATAAGGGTCATTCGTCTCACCCATATTAATAAAGAGTGCAAAGTCTTGTATCTTGCTATGAGCCTTTTGTAATTTTTCTATATCTATTTTCCAAGTATTACGATATAAATCACCACTATGAGGATGATCTAGCAATTGCATCATCGTATCACAATGTAAATCTATCATAAAGCCTCACACATCGCTAATTTCAAAACTATGTATAACCAATCAGTAATACAAAATCAATTATTCTTCTACGACAGGTTTGCGTTTCGGCTTTTTAGCGTCTAACTTCTTCAGAGCCTTTAACTCTTCCATAAAGCTATCAATATTATCAAACTTACGATATACACTGGCAAAACGAACATATGCAACTTGATCTATGTCTTTCAGTTGTTGTAACACAAGCTCACCAATGCGATCAGTTGTAACCTCTTGGTTAATTTCATTCCGAATGTCACGCTCTACATCATTAACTACTTGCTCCATCACAGACATAGGAACTGTACGCTTATCACAAGAGCGCAATAACCCATTCAGTAGCTTACCGCGGTCAAATAATTCACGTCGTCCATTTTTCTTCAATACCATAAGTGGTACTTCTTCTATAATTTCATAGGTAGTAAAGCGACGGCCACAATTGATACATTCACGGCGACGGCGAATACTATTACCTTCATCAGTCGTTCTAGAGTCTGTTACCTTCGTGTCTGTGTGTTGGCAATAAGGACATCTCATCTGTTACTACTCCTTTTCTACTAATCATTCTAAAATAACGCATAATACGCCCATTTTCTCTATATTATATAGTACCATGAAACCCTTGAAAATACAAAGAATCCCTAGGATTTCCTAGGGATTCTTCCATTATTCTTCAATTTTTCATTTTATGAAATATTTGAGAAATAATATTTTTAATTTTAAATGATTGTTAGCTTATCGTTTTAAAGCATCTTCAATACGAAGCAAGCAGTCACCAGATTCGATACGGCTACCTTCACGTACAAGGATTTCTTCTACGATACCATCGATAGGAGCTGTAATTGTTGTTTCCATTTTCATCGCTTCTGTAACGATCAATGGTTCACCTTTAGTTACAGATTGACCATTCTTAATGAGGATCTTAACAACGGAACCAGACAATGTAGCACCTATTTCACCAGGGTTAGATTCATCTGCTTTGCGACGAACAACACCAGTTGTCTTAGCATGTTTATCATGAACCTTAATGCTACGAGGTTGACCATTAAACTCGAACAATACGATGCGGTTACCATCTTCATCAGGTTCAGAGAAACCATTCATCTTGATAATCAGTGTTTTACCTTTTTCAATGGTTACTTGGATTTCTTCGCCCCGTTTCATACCAAAGAAGAATGTTGGAGTATCTAATACAGATACATCACCAAAGTCTTTTACAAATTTATTGTAATCTTGGTAAACCTTAGGATACAAGCAATATGCACTAATATCTTCATCAGTTGTTTGGGCTCCCATTTCGCTTAATTCATGACGAATATGTTCAAAATCTGTTGGAGGTAATACAGCACCAGGGCGAACTGTGATTGGGCGAGCACCTTTCAAGATGATTTTTTGTAATTTTTCAGGGAAGCCTTGATATGGAGTACCAAGACGTCCTTCAAAGAATTCAACTACGGATTGAGGGAAATCCAATACATCGCCTTTTTCGTAGATATCTTTTTCAGTTAAGTTGTTTTGTACCATGTACAATGTCATATCCCCTACCACTTTAGAGGATGGTGTAACTTTAATGATATCACCAAACATCATGTTTACTTGGTGGTACATTTTCTTAATATCTGTCCAACGATCACCAAGCCCTACCATTTTAGCTTGTTGTTGCAAGTTAGAGTATTGTCCACCTGGCATTTCATGTTGATATACTTCAGTATTAGGATATGCTTCTGCTTTATCTACACCTTTGTAATATGGTCTGATACTACCAAAATAATGAGACATTTCTTCCATGTAATCAATGTTCATTTCTGGTTGACGTTCATGACCAGACAATGCATAGTACATGGAATTCATGCTAGGTTGAGAAGTACCATTAGCAAATGCTGAGTATGCTAAGTCGATTACATCAACACCAGCATCTACAGCGCGGCCATATGTATAGATAGAGTTACCGGAGCCTTCATGAGTATGCAAGTGAATTGGAACAGAGACAGCATCTTTCAAGGCAGATACCAAGTTATAAGAAGCTTGTGGTTTTAAAAGGCCGGCCATATCTTTAATGGCAATAATATTGGCACCAGCTTTTTCAAGCTCTTTTGCCATATTTACATAATAGTCCAAGTTGTATTTTGTACGAGCACCATCAAGGATATCGCCAGTATAGCACAATGCAACTTCAGCTATTTTATTTTGTGCACGCACTTCATCGATAGCAACATGCATATTATCAAGACTATTCAAGCTATCAAATACGCGGAATACATCAATACCATTAGCAGCAGCCCGTTGAATGAATTGACGAACTACGTTGTCTGGATACGATGTGTAACCTACGGCATTTGCACCACGAAGAAGCATTTGAAGCAATGTATTTGGCACTTCACGACGGAACATGCGCAAACGCTCCCACGGATCTTCATGTAAGAATCGGTATGATACGTCAAAAGTAGCACCCCCCCAACATTCTAAGGAGAATAAGTTAGGTACACCTTTTGCAGCATGACCAGCTACGCGAGCCATATCGATTGTACGAAGACGTGTAGCAAACAAGGATTGATGGGCATCACGCCAAGTGGTATCAGTGAAGAATACTTGTTTTTGTTCCGATAACCATTTACTGAATTTATCTGGTCCAAGTTCATCAAATTTTTGTTTTGTACCAGATGCTGGACTTACATCCAAAGTAGATGGCATTTGAATCGGTTCAAAGTCAGGAACCTCTTGAGCCCCTGCACCAGAATAGCCATTAATTGTAACATCAGCAATGTAACGTAATAATTTAGTACCACGGTCACGATCTGGTTTCAATTCGAATAATTCAGGATGTTCTTCAATGAAGTTTACATTGTAAGAACCACTTTGGAATTCAGGATGTTCCAATACATTAATCAAGAAGTGAATATTTGTTTTTACACCGCGAATACGGAACTCTTTTAAGCAACGAAGCATTTTACGAATAGTTTCTTCGTTGTTAGGACCAAATGCTGTCGCTTTCACAAGCAAGGAGTCATAGTAAGGTGTTACAACGGCACCTGTAAAAGCATTACCAGAATCAAGACGGATACCAAAACCACCAGAGCTACGGTACGCTAAGATTTTACCGGTATCAGGCATAAAGTTGTTTTTAGGATCTTCTGTGGTAATACGACATTGGATAGCAGTGCCTTTACAAGGAATTTTATCCTGCTCAGGAATACCTACTTCAGGGCTATGTAAACTAAAGCCTTCAGCGATTCTAATTTGAGCATGAACAATGTCAATATCTGTAATCATTTCTGTTACAGTATGCTCTACTTGAATACGTGGATTAACTTCGATAAAGTAGAAGCTACCATCAGCAGTTACCAAAAATTCTACAGTACCTGCATTCACGTAGCCAACATTTTTCATGATTTTAACGGCAGCATCACATACAGCTTTACGAGTTTCTAATGATAACGCAAAGGCTGGCGCCATTTCAACTACTTTTTGGTGACGACGTTGAACAGAGCAATCACGTTCATGCAAATGAACTACATTGCCATGTTCATCACCTAAGATTTGAACTTCAATATGTTTAGGCTCTACGATAAGTTTTTCTACATATACATCATCATCGCCAAACGCAGCTTTCGCTTCAGATTTAGCACGATCATATGCATCTCGAAGATCTTCTTTATGATGAACTTCACGCATACCACGACCGCCGCCGCCATTAACGGCTTTAATCATCAATGGAAAACCATGTGTATCAGCAAATTCTTCTAGTTGAGCATAATCTTTTAAAGCCCCATCAGAACCTGGGATCATCGGAATTTTTGCTAATTTAGCTTGCTCACGAGCATTTACTTTATCACCAAACATATTCAAATGCTTGATTTTAGGCCCAATAAAGATAATTCCTTCTTCTTCACAACGACGAGCAAAGCCTTCATTTTCAGATAAGAAGCCATAACCTGGATGGATAGCATCGATGTCATGTTCTTTTGCAATACGGATGATATCTTCAATATCAAGATATGCGTCAACTGGTTTTTTACCTTCCCCTACGAGATAGGCTTCATCGGCTTGGTTACGGTGCAAGGATAATGTATCCTCTTTAGAGTAAATGGCTACAGTTTTAATTCCCATTTCATTACATGCACGGAACACGCGGATCGCAATTTCTCCACGGTTGGCAACCAATACGGATTTAATTTTTCTCATGTATTGCCTCCTACTAGCTTCCACAAATGTGAACTATCAGCTTTCATTTTTATTAATATATGAATATTTCCTATACTTATAGATAAATCAATATTGAGGAAAGCCTCATCAAAATTTATGATGAGGTTTTATATTCATAATAATATATACTTATTATACAATATTTTCATTATATTTAAAGGATTATACCAATTATGAAAGTATAAAATATATTTTTTACTGTTCATTACAAAAAATCATATGTCTTTCAATAATGCACATCGAATAAATTCCATTTTATATTACTTACCACCTAGAAAATGATTCATTAATCGATTTAATTGCTCTTGATCAGCTGCCCCCATCAATTCTCTAGCTGAATGCATTGCTAAAAGAGGCAAGCCTACATCAATAGTACGCATTGGTAACATAGCTGATGAAATGGAACCTACTGTAGATCCACCTGGAATATCCGAACGATTTACATAAATCTGATACTGTGCATCCGCTTCTTCACAAAGGCCTTTAACGATAGCAATGGCCTTAGCATCCCCAGCGTAAGATTGGCTACATGCAATCTTAAGGGATAGCCCTTTATTAAGTACAGGAATATTCGTAATGTCATTTTTCTCTGGATAGTTTGGGTGTAATCCGTGTGCTACATCGGAGGAAATCATAAAGCCTTTAGAGATAAAGCTGTCCATCTCTTGATTAGAATATCCTAATGCGTCATACACGCGTTTAACGAGATTTGGTAATATCATGCCAGCCCCACCTTGTTTCGTACGACTGCCCACCTCTTCGTTATCAAAGAGTATAGCACAGCGAACACCATTAACATTCATTTTTTTGGCTTGAATAATACCAGATAATACACTAAAGCAAGATGTTAAATTATCTAAACGAGGTGAGCTAATGAAATCACCTTCCGTACCGAGTACACAGCCTTGTTCCGTAGGATATAAAGTCATTTCATAAGATAATATTTCGGAAGGATCGCAATCTACTTCATCAGCTAAAAACTTTGTCCACTCATCGTATTGAGTATCTGATTCTGAAAATAAACTTGGATTATTTCTATTATTTAAAGGTTTTGTAGGATTATCTTCATTATTACGTTCCATCATCAATATAGGAAGCATTTCTTTTTGACGATTTAGTTTAACCCCATCATTAACAGAGCGATTCATATGAATAGCTAGGTTTGGAACAATAGCGATAGGCCGTTTTGTATCGACTAGAACAGAATCTACGTCAAAGGCATTTTTTCCTTTTAACACAACCGTACCTGCTGCACCTAATGGACGATCAAGCCATGTATTTTCTATAAGACCGCCATACATTTCTACATTTAACTTTGTGTATCCTTTCATAGAGGTTATAGGGTTTGGTTTAACACGAATAGCAGGAAAATCTGTATGAGCCGACGCAATACGTAATGTATGTTCTGGTTTCTTCCCTATATGAAAGGCAAATAAGGTGGTGCCGAACACGTTAACTACATAAGAACCAGAGTCTAACTGCCACTCATCTTCTAAACTGAGCTCTGTAAATCCTGAGTCCAATAGCATTTGTAAACTTGTATCTACTGTGTGATACGGAGATGTACAAGCGCCAATATACTTTAATAATTGTTCATTATCAAACTTCATAGGTCCCTCCTATGCACAAATCATATAAAATTTGTACAATTAGCTTGAATAATTTATTATGTATATTATTTTACAATATTTACATTAATTATCTATTAACTACTCATATTTTATCACAAAAAGCCGCCCCTATCGGGACGGCTTTTTATATACGATGTAAATGCATAGTACACTAAGTCTAATAGGTTTAAAGTACATGCCATTACAATCCTATAAAATTGTCAGTACTAAATTTTACCACATACCAATCAACTTCATCCATACAGAGCCAAGACCCATGAAGATAATTAAGTTGATTACAGATGTGAAGAAACCAAGTTTCCACCATATATTTTGAGGAACATAACCAGTATTAAAGATTACTGGAGATGGACCTGCTGCATAGTGAGTCAAAGACATACACAAGTTAGATGTGAATGCAATCATCAACAATGTCAACATTGGTGGTGCACCTGCAGAAATAGCGATTGCAGAGAATGCTACGAACATTGCAGAAATATGCGCTGTTAAAGATGCAAATACATAGTGAGCATATGTATTAACAAGAACAGCTACAACAAAGGCAATTACCCAAGAGCCTTCTGGAATATAACCACCCACTTGAACTGTAGCCCATTTGATAAAGCCCAATTTGGAAAGGAATCCGGCAAAGCCCATCAATGTACCCATCCAAACCAATGTATCCCAAGCACCCTTTTCACTCTTAACATCGTCCCAAATTAGAACGCCTGTAGCAAGTAAAATAGAAATACCTAAGAATGCAACAGTTGTAGCATCAAGTTTTGTAAATTGAGACGTAGCCCACAATACTAATGCTAAAATAAATACGCCAAGCATTACCCATTCTTGGAAAGAAATCTTGCCAAGACCTTTTAACTCTTCACGAATCATTTGTTGAGCTTCACGAGCATCTTTGATTTCCGGTGGATATACTTTATAAATGAAATACGGCATAATAATCAATGCAATAATACCAGGTACGATAGCTGCCATAGCCCAGTCGCCCCATGTAATACCAATACCAAAAGATTGAAGCGCTAATGCTGCAACCAATGTATTACCAGCCATGGATGTTTGGAACATCGCAGATGTAATCGTATTTACTTGGTAAATTGATTGCATCAAGAAAGAACCAATTTTACGAGGTCCATCTTGTGGTTCAGAACCGAAAGCTTTTGCTAAGCTAGTTGTAATTGGCATGATTACACCGCCTACACGAGCTGTGTTAGATGGTGTTGCGGGAGCTAAAATCAAATCAGACAAAGCCAATGCATAGGCCAAACGCAAGGAGCTACTACCAAAAGCAGAAATCAAATTATAAGCAATACGTTTCCCCAAACCAGTTTTAATAAAGCCACGAGAGAATAAGAAAGCACCTACAATTAGCCAGATTGCAGAGTTAGCAAAACCTGAAATACCTTCACTAATCTTTAATGTGCCTGTCAATGCAGCAACAGTAATAACAACGATAGATACGCCACCAATCGGTAACGGCTGAGTAATGAAGCCTACGATAGTAGCTACAAAGATTGCAAATAAATGCCATGACTGAGGAGTTAATCCCTCTGGAGTTGGAACAAACCACAGACCTAAACCAAAGGCTGCTGGAATGATCCAGTTCAATAGTTTTTTCATACACATACGTCCTACATAGGAAAACATTAAAATTAAACCAATATATGCCAATACACCCTATAGTATCATGTTAAGAAAAATAAAAATCTATACTAACTATGTTCAGCATATCTGTAGTAAGAGAATTAAAGATATAATTCTATCTTCCTACCATAAATATAACATAATTCACCATAAAAAGATGTGATAAAAAGCTGTGCATTTATAAATACACAGCTTTCATCATCATATGAATCCTATTCAGGTAGAGATACGTCCTCTAAATTTGTTTTTTCGATAGACTCAATATCACCTTTATCGCAAAGGTTTGCAATAGTTGGGTCAATTGGTAAACGGTTCAACAATAATAGACCGTATTTTTGAAGGATTTCTTCGATGTGGCTTTCACCAAAAATTTGATAATCCTTACCGTTATCTGGGCAATGGAAGTAAGAGTAGTTTTCCACCACACCAATAATAGGCACTTGCATTAAATCAGCCATTTTAACTGCTTTTTCAACAATCATGGATACCAAGTCTTGAGGAGATGTAACGATAATAATACCGTCCAATTTCAAGGATTGATATACAGTAATCGCTACGTCACCTGTTCCCGGTGGCATATCAACAAATAAATAATCGATGTCTTTCCAAATAACATCTGTATAAAATTGTTTTACTACATTACCTAAAATAGGACCACGCCATAAAACAGGATCTGTATCGTTTTCCAAAAGGAGGTTAACAGACATAACGTCAATACCGCCTTTAGATTTTACAGGATACATACCGATTTCGTCAGCATATGCCTTTTCCTTAATGCCAAACATCTTAGGAATAGAAGGACCTGTAATATCCGCATCGAGGATACCTACTTTGTAACCTTTACGCGCCATTGTAATGGCCATCAAGCTGGTAACGGAGGATTTACCTACGCCACCTTTGCCAGATACTACACCAATTACATGTTTAACAGAACTAAGCTCGTGTAATTGAGCTGTAAGATCTTGAGGTTGTTGAGACGCGCCACCACCGCAACCAGAAGATTGAGATGGGCATCCGCCACAATCACTGCTGCTACCGCAACCCATAGTAAACACCTACTTTCTTTGAGGCTATACCTCACATCTATATTAAAAACTTTTTTATATGGTAAACACAATGTATCTACGCCTACATTGTATCACGTTATATCAAAAATTATCAATATATTACTCACCACAAAATTCTTTAGTTAACCCGCCGAGAATTTCCATCCCCTTTGTAATTTCCTCTACTGTTGGTACCGTATAGCTCAAACGAAATGCATGACCTGCTCCTGCTCCATCTGCTGCAAAGGCACCACATTTAATAATCCCAACATTGCGGTCCATACAAGTTTCAAAGAATACATCACAATCTACATCCTCAGGCATCGTCATCCATGCAAACATACCACCTGTAGGTTGTGTCAAATGAACTTTAGAACTCGCATACTTTTTAAAAGCGTTAAGTAAAGCTTCACATTTCATTTTATATACTTTTCGTACATTATCTAAATGAGCATCGTAATCAATGGTATCAAGAACCTTCGCTACCACCTTTTGAGTTACTAATGGCATTTGACCGGCCGTATTATTTTTTAATGCTTGGATAGCTTCAATAACTTTAGTTGGGCCAAATAAGAAGCCTACACGCAAGCCTGCAGATAATGTTTTAGAATAAGAACCTGCATACAGAACACGATCTTCTGTGTCGAAGGATTTGAACGTTGGAATATATTCTCCGGCGAAACGAATTTCACCATATGGATCATCTTCATAGATAAATAAATCATATTTAGATGCAATAGCATAAATCTCCTTACGGCGCTCTAAAGGCATAGTAATGCCTGTTGGATTCTGGAAGTTGGGAATTAGATAAATATATTTACCTTTACCAGATTGAGCCGCTTTTTCTAACTCACCCGGAATCATACCGTACTCGTCAGTTTTAATACCTATTGCTTTACCGCCCATGTTGCGCACAGAGTTAATAGCACTGGTGAAAGTAAATTCATCCATATACACTTCATCGCCTGGTTCTAAAACTGTAATTGGTACAAGACCTAATAATTGACCTGCACCATTGGAAATAATGAGACCTTGTCCTTCCGAATTCATCTTATGAGTTTGTACTAAACGTTCTAACGTAAGTTCTGCTAAATGTGCATCACCTTGCATTGGACCATATTGTAAAAGGCTCATAGGATTAGAATGCACAACTTCATCAAAAGCCCTTTCGATGACCTCTACCGGTATCGCTTCTGGCGCAGGATTACCAATACCAAAGCTAATAAAGCCTTCCACGCCTACACCACGTTCAAATACTTCACGAATAAAATTAGGACCTTTTAAGGTTACACGTTCAGGAAGAGAAAAGCTCATACTATCGCCTCTTTCATATATACTATGTAGAAAACACTTCTAAGTAGAAAATATTACTAACATCAAGAATTAAGAATATTACATTATTAAAACGTAAGCAGCCTATAGTTAATTAGTTATTTTGTAATGGCTTACCTAATTAGACTTTATATTACGCATTAGGATCATGCTCTTGTTCCGCATTTTTCTTATTAATATAGTTCTTATATACTTTCCAAAGAATGAAGTATACAACACCTGCAACAAGAACAATAATTCCTAATCGTCCCATATTTTCTTGGAAATTTACAATATCTGTACCAATAGCTACTTCTAAAGCCGTAGATGGAAATTTACCAATCAAGTTTGCCAATATATAATCTCTAGGTTTGATTTTACTAATGGCCCCTAAGGCGGTAATGACTCCAGATGGAAAATACGGTAAGGATCGTGCAAATAACATGACCACAAAACCATTTTTACCGGAAAAATCATCTACTTTCATCAATACTGTACTCTTAGCAATCAACTTGTCCGCTGTATCACGTAAGAAGTAACGCATAATATAAAAGCTAATGACTACACCAATTGTTTCAGCCAACCAAGAAATAATGATCCCTGGCCACATACCAAATACTAAACCATTAGCTGTAGATATGAAAATTGACGGTAAAAAGCCTACGGCGTTAACAAAAATATCGAGGACCATACTCACCAACATGGCCATAGGGCCAAAACTTTGAATATACTCCGCTACCTCTTCCATAGAGCCACTTGTTGCTAAGTGCCACATGGTCGGATAAAATGTAGGATCTACAATATTTATAATAATTAATAAAACAATAAAACCTATGCCTGCTATTAACTGTACCCAACCTTCACCAGAAGGTTTTAAATTTCTTTTACTCATATATACCTCGTATAAAAAAGACTAGCTTCATTATATCACGTATTCTATAGAACAGTTATAACTAGTTACATTTCTTTAATTTGAATAGCTTTTTTAATATATTTAAAATTGATAACCGATATAGCATTAGAGGTGTATACATATATCTATAAAATATGTATCATTACATTAGCATAAAAATTATCGAAAGATGTATAATACTATTATAACGAGAATTTTCTTAATGAAAGAAGGTATAATATGGTATCAGCAGGTCAAACAGCTACGGCTACTGTAACAGTTACAGAATCTAATATTGCTAAAACAATGAAATCTGGTTCTTTAGATGTCTTTGCCACACCAGCCATGTGCGCTTTAATGGAAGAAGCGGCTCAAGAAGCAGTACAACCATACTTAGAAGAAGGTGAAGGCACTGTAGGTATTGCTTTATCCATCACCCATGAAGCCCCTACTCCACTTGGTGCAACAGTAACAGCAAAAGCTATTGTAAGCGCCGTAGAAGGTCGCAAAATCACATTCGATATCGAAGCTTCTGATGGCATTGGTATTATCGGTCGTGGTACACATGAACGCTTTGTCATTAACAACGAAAAATTTATGGCTAAAGTGCATAGTAGAGCAAAATCTAACTAATAATCTACTATTTTACTAATAGGTTTATTGCTAATATCTTATTTACTTTATTAAAATAATAAAATACAAAACAAAAACGGCATCTATCATACGGTAGATGCCATTTTTATATACTTTCATGTTTGCATAATTAAATCATATTTGCATAGTTAAATAATTAGCAAATTTTAACTACCCAGCCTTCAGGAGCTTCGATTTCACCATGTTGAATGCCAAGTAATGTGTCATATAATTTTTTAGTGATAGGACCCATATCATCCATGCCAGCAGGAACATTAATAGTGCCTTCTGGAGTATCGATTTGACCTACTGGAGAAATAACAGCCGCTGTACCACAAAGACCAATTTCAGCAAAGTCTTTTAATTCATCTTTATGAACAGGACGATGTTCTACAGTCATATCAAGGTAGTGTTCTGCTACATACATCAAAGAACGACGTGTAATGGATGGCAAGATACTATCAGATTTAGGTGTAACTAATTTACCATCTTTCGTAATGAAGATGAAGTTAGCACCACCAGTTTCTTCTACATGTGTACGAGTAGCCGCATCAAGATACATATTTTCTGCATAGCCTTTATTATGAGCATCAGTGATAGCATACAAACTCATAGCATAATTCAAACCAGCTTTAATATGGCCAGTACCATGAGGAGCTGCACGATCAAAATCAGTAATACGAATTTTGATTGGTTTAGCACCACCTTTAAAGTAAGGACCTACTGGTGTTGTAAACACACGGAATTGATATTCATCAGCAGGTTTTACACCGATAACGGAGTTTGTACCCATCATGTAAGGACGAATATAAAGGCTTGCACCATGACCATATGGAGGAACAAAGTCTTTATTTGCTTTTACAACTTCTTTTACAGCTTCGAGGAAACGACCTTCAGGTAATGTAGGCATCACAAGGCGTTCACAGGATTGATTCAAACGTTCTGCATTCAAATCTGGACGGAAGCATACGATGTGACCATCTTTTGTATAGTATGCTTTCAAACCTTCAAAAACAGTTTGAGCGTATTGGAATACACCAGCACATTCATTAAGGACAACGTTAGCATCAGTAATTAGACCACCTTCGTCCCATTTACCATCTTTATATGTAGTCAAATAACGGTAGTCGGTTTCTACATAACCAAAACCGAGATTATCCCAATCGATATTCTTGCTCATAACAATAACCTCCATTTATATTGATATACACTTAATCTTATCACTATCATCTTGTATTTTCAATAGATTCTATAGAGATGATAAATTATATATACAGATATAGTATCTATTAAGATATATCATCTATATATAGGTAACATATTAATAGATATGTATATTATCAAATAGGCCCCTAGCTATACTATCGTTGAATATAAAAATTGTTTTTTACAGTATAGCTACCGCCCTATTTATATTATAATAATTTCAGATATACATTATCCTATTTTACTAGAGGTCCCTATTATGAACGAAAATAAAAATTTTTTAATTCCTAATCCTAAAAGTATCATTTGTATCGGCCTTAACTACGCTGATCATATTGCTGAAACTAGTCTAGCTACACATGATTTTCCAGAAATCTTTATGAAAACATCAAATGCTCTTGCAGGTAATCATGATACAATTACTATTGAAGACGAAACTTTCCATTACGATTATGAAGGAGAATTAGTTATCATCATCGGTAAATCTGGTAAAAACATATCTCCTGAAAAGGCAATGGAACATATCTTAGGCTATACCATTGGTAACGACGTATCTGCCCGTACATTACAGTTTAGAGGTTCTCAATGGATTCTTGGCAAATCGCTTGATCACTTTGCTCCTATTGGTCCTAATATTGTATCTCCTGATGATTTTGACTTTGAAAGTGCTACTATTACGACAACAGTAAATGGTGAAATACGTCAACAAGCAAAGCTAGAACAAATGATTTTTAAGCCTTATAACATTATTGCCTTCTTATCAACATATATGACACTCCAAGAAGGTGACATTATCTTTACAGGTACGCCTAGTGGTGTAGTATTAGGTAAAAATGAAAGTAAGTATTCTTGGTTAAAACCAGGAGATATTGTTACAGTTTCCATAAGTGGTATTGGTACCTTAGAAAACAAATTTATTTAAAATAAGTACATTGTTAAAGTATTGTATTTGCTCGTATTCTTATTATTACGATATCTATTTACATTACAACTAAATATATCTAAACACAAAAAAAGATTACTTCTATGTATGTCTAACTATACATAGAAGTAATCTCTTTTATTATTATCTATGTTTTATATTTACTATTACTTTATTTATGCTCTGACTCTAGGTCTAGCATATATTTCTTGCGTTCAATGCCCCCTGCATAGCCCGTTAACTGGCCATTACTACCAATAACACGGTGACAAGGAACGATGATAGAAATTGGATTATGCCCTACAGCCCCCCCTACGGCTTGAGCAGAGAATTTCTCTTTACCTTGTTGCTGTGCAATCTTTTTACCAATATCTCCATAAGTCGTAGTCTCCCCATAGGGAATTGTCTGTAATATAGACCATACAGATTTACGGAACTCTGTACCCTCTAGCTCAATTGGTGGTGTAACAATAGGCTTTTTACCAGAAAAATATTGATCTAGCCACATAATAGTCACCTCAAAAGGACCTGTTTTTTGTTCTATATAATCTGCATCATCATACGTAGGTGCGTGACTTTCATCAACAAAAAACAAATCTGTTAAGTATGATAATGTACCAAGCATAACCATGGTTCCTAATGGGCTTTCATAGGTGTATTTATAATTCATAGTACATTAACTCCTTCTTAAGATAACAAATCATTCAATACCTTTTGTATGTCATTATTAAACAATACTGTATTTTGCTGAATATCAAATGGAATCGATTGTTTTTCAATATTAACTGGTACATATAGTGTGTCTATATTGTCATGTGCCATCCGCATAAATGGATATTTAATAATCATCGGTGTATTATAGCCAACACCAAGTTCTAACAATACGGTTTTCTTATCTTTATAATTCTCTATAAAACTTGCATATCGTTTTTGAGCTGCATACCAACCTTCGTCTTGCACAAAGGCACCGTCAACACGTAAATTCATCGTCATTAGTTCGCCACATCTAGGACAGTGAGGAATTAATTCTGTGGGAATTTTCATATCCTTTTGTTCTTTCACCATACGACGCACTTGTTCTTCATTATCATAAGTCTTTTGATGACATGGCTCAGAGCATTGCCACAAGCCATAATCACCTTGCATATAATAAAATCTATTTTTATCCACTCCAGCAAATTGCATTTGATGATCTACATTAGTGGTAATCACAAAGTAATTCTTATTTTGTAACAACTCCATCAACCAAATATAAGGTTCACCTGCTGAAATATCATAGCGATTATAGTAGATATGACGGCTCCACCACGCCCAATATTCTTCCATGCTTTCAAATGAATAGAATCCACCAGAATACATATCTGTGATAGCGTACTTTTTGTGAAAGTCATCGAAGTATTTATGAAAACGTTCTCCACTATAGGTCAGACCCGCTGCAGTAGACATACCGGCCCCAATACCTACGAGTACCGCATCAGCTGTATTCAAAAAATCTTTTACACGTTCTATATTATCCCAATAATTTGTTGTAGATGTCATAATCTATATCCTTAAATACGTTAAATACCACTTGGATTTTACTATTTGTTTCTTTTAAATACCTACGTACCGTATCGATAGCAATTTGGGCTGCCAATTCATTAGGAAATCTAAACTCACCTGTAGAAATGCAGCAAAATGCAATGGACTTCAAACTATAAGCATTAGCTAGCTCCAAGCAAGATCTATAGCACGATGACAATTGTTCTTTTTCTAAGTCTGTAACAGTATCATAAACAATAGGCCCTACCGTATGGATAACATGACTGGCAGGTAAATTAAAACCATAGGTCATACGAGCTACACCTGTCTTTTCAGGCATATCCATATACTCAGTCATCCTAGCACAGGCCATACGTAACTCAATACCAGCAAAAGTATGAATGGCATTATCAATACATTTGTGATTCGGTAGAAAACAACCGAGCAACTGCTCATTAGCTGCATTGACTATAGCCTTTACCGCTAGACGCGTTATATCCCCTTGCCACAAATATATCTGAGGTTCTCGCTCTTCCATATCGTTAATCGTAACGATGCCTTTTTCATGAGCCAATGTATTTAAGTATTCATCCTGTATCTTCATCCATTCCGCGGGCATGGCTCCTGCTGGACGAATATTACATAGTGCTCTAAATAGAGTAAATTGTTCTTCTTCATTTACTGGAATATCTATATGTTCGTTATATTTCTCTTTATATTCTGCTACCAATCCCTCTAAAAGATAGCTCAATCGTTCTTGTTGTGTCATATATAACTCCTAAATAGAATTAACTAGATTATAACCTATTATATAGCAAAAAACTGCTAGCACATAATATGCTAGCAGTAACTTTACTGATTAGTATTTTATCAAAGACTAAGGTCTAACAAAAGCTTGACCACCATGGTTTACGAGGATATCCCCATCTAATACTTTAGTAGTAACCCCTTGTAGACTACCTTGGATTTGGCTCATCATAAAGCGATAGCCTGGACTATTCAAGTGTTTAGTAAGGGCTTCCTGATTGCTATAGATCTGAATGATGTACCAGCGATTTTTTGCGTTTCTTTCACGAAGCACATAACCAGCCTTATAACCCGCATCATCCCGAACGGCACGTTCCATATCGAGTTGATATTGTCGTTGTACCGTATCGATTTCATTGCTATCAACAGTAAACTCAGTTAAGGTAACTACTGCCTTACCATCATTTACAATGGATAATGCATCTTTCTTTTCAAATAAAAGTACAGACTGTACATCATACATCTTACGATTTGTTAATTTAGAACCTACTTCATTAACAAAGGCTTGATAATGGTCAGATTTGCGATGTGTCTCAATAGCAGCTAAATCTTTATAGATTTCAACTACATAAGACTCCGAAGGATTACCCTTTACATGCGCCACATTCATGGACAATGTATTAGGTTCTTTTTCCATAGATGCTGTCAGATTAGCTACACCTGCACTATTATAAGTTCCTTGTAGCTCTAAAGGTACTTCGAAACGATACATACCTACACTTGGTGCTGTATCAACTGATTGATCTCGTTCCATAACAAGAGCTGCAAAAGATGTGCTTACACCTAATACTGCAATAGCAGATGTTAGTACAATACGTTTTAACAAATTTTTATTCATAAAAAACTCCTAAATCACAATGTAATATATTCTACTATTGTACCATGCTCTTCAATGAGTTTAACTAGTTCTTTACCTTGAAGCCACACAGTCGCATCATTTTGGTTCGGATGTATGCCGATTAAATTATTCTTGTAGTCCGCGTCAATATAATAATGGACCTTACGGTCCTCATCATGAAGCAAGCAGAATGGAGATACGTGACCTGGTTTAATCTTCAAAATATCCCATAGCTCTTCTTCTGAACCAAAAGAAATCTTTTTTAGCTTGTGATCCTTACGGAATTGTTTTAAATCTACACGTTTAGAACCACGAACGGTAATTAAATAGTAATGCTCTCGTTTATGATCTCGTATAAACAAATTCTTCGCATCCCACTCAGGATAGGGCAACTGCACATTTGGCTTATCGTCCATACTAAATAATGGTGCGTGATCTGTAATTTCAAAATCGATATGATGGTCACGTAAACAATCATATACGCCTTGTTTATCTAACATGTAATACCTCTAATATATCGGTTCTACTTGGTGAAAGTTACTACATAATAAAATCGATTAACATAGTGAAAGTACCAGTTGTACCAGTTGTACCAGTTGTACCGGTTACATCGATTATATCTTGTTAAATATATCCCAAGCTTATTCTGGAATCGTATAGGTACCATCAAATACAAATAATTCAGGATGTTCATATACGAATGTATCTTCATAAATTCCATCATATTCATACACTACATCATCTTTTTTATCGAGAAAATCGAACAATTTCTCTTCATTTTCCCAGTCTTGTAAAATAGTCCATCGTTCAGCTCTATCAAATGGAACTGAACCACCAAAGTAATCGATAAGTGATTGTAAATTATCTGCTAGCTCATCCATCTTGAAGAGGCGTAAGCCAGCAAGAGCATCTTCCCATACAATGCCTGTTGAGTTATATAAAAATTGATGATGACCACCATTATTGACCTCGGCAAAATACCAACATATTGCATTTAGGTATCGTTGCTCTAAAGTGAAAGGTTTTCCAGATTCTAAATAATCATCGTAAGAACCATATATATTGATAGTCCAATACATGGGCTCATTAATGGTCCACATATCATCTGTAGCTTGGATTTCTTCAATAGTAATGGTCCGATGACGAGGTACACCTTCTCGGTTCTTCTTTTTCTCTGCTACATAATTGCTATAAGCTTTACATAACTCAGGATACTCTGCTTCACACTGTTCAAAGTCCATCTGCATATAGCACATATCAATGACTTCAAAACAATACGATTTTATATCATCCAGATTCTTTTCCTGAGCTAAACGTACGCCCTGATCTACTAATCTTAGCATCTGTTTCATAGTATCTGATGTATACGATTCATTATTGTCTAAAGCAATGGCTCCATACGCATAGGCACAACGATAATACCACACCGCATCACGATACTCTTCATCAATAGACTCTAATACCTTTATTGCCTCTTTTTCATTGCCATTATTGTTATAAGCTCTACCAAGCTCACCTAACAGAGGTATAGATAAATTTTCTATGCCTACACGAGTTAACACATCAATAATAGTTTTTACATTTCCAGTATCATTAAGCTCTTTAACAGTTTGTAATTGCTCACTTTCAGAAAAAGATAAAAACTGTTCAACAGTCATAGACATACAATACACTTCCCCTCATATTATCAATATGTATATGAACTCATCTTAGCATAATAATAACAAACAACACAAAACAATAAATTACAGATTTTAAAATAATAGTTTATGACAAAAAAGACTATTTAACTAGCTACCAAGCCATACAACAAATACAGGAATACCTTCATCATTATCGTCAATATCTTCAATTTCATCAGCTTCAAATTCGTGATCATCATAGACTAGATTTTCAAAGAATACATGATCACCGAGCTCTTTATTGGCCATTAAGTTATGTATCTTGAAAAGAAGCTCTTCAGTAGTAAAGTACTGACCATTATCTGCTTTAAGGCGAGCATAGATTTCAACTTGCCACATATCATCTTCTTTATCGTCTTCTAGTAATTCATCTACCTCGTATAAGTGTTCATTAGCGTGAAGCTGACATTTGCTTTCAATCCAAGCTTCATAGCTTACAAAAATTTCAGGCTCTACTAATGGCGGTAAATTATCAGGATTAACTTTATGCTCTTCTAAGCATGTATAAAACTCCTTAGCAAACTCTTCTTTAGTATAGGTAGTTTTATTAAAAACCCAAGGAATTCCCTTAAACTCATGATAATAACCTTCATATATTTTATTACCATCTTTATCAACACCAAGATATTCAATCTTTTCCGTGTTCTCATTTTTGTTAAAAAGGTTTTTGATCATTTCAAAAATCATAATATAATCCTCCTTGTAATCTTTTAAACAATGCTTTGATTTTATTATACCTAACATATTTCTCAATATTCTACATTAATCCCCTATAAAATAACGTAGCCCGAAGCACAAAAGTATATAATTTCTACGTATATAGTAAAAGCCCCTCGCATAGCGAAGGGCTAATCTATTATTGTCTTATAATGTTCTATACTAACTAGCTACCACAAACAATAAAGAATACAGGTATACCATCTTCATTATCTATAAGTCCGTACCCTTCACATTCATGACCTTCGTATTCAATACCTTCAAAGAATACGTGATCTCCTAATTCTTTATTGGCCATTAAATTGTGTAATTTAAAAAGTAATTCTTCTCTAGTAAAATATGTACCATTATCCGCTACAAGATGAGCCATAATTTCTACTTGCCACATGTCATCTTCTTTATCTTCTTCCAGCAATTCTTCGTCGGTAACACGTTCATTATCAAAAAGTTGGTCTTCACTTTCAATCCAAGCTTCATAGGTTACTAGAATTTCAGGTTCTTCTAATCTATCGTCGTCATCTGCTTCATCATCTACATATTTCTTTACATTTTCATTGTATTCTTTGGTAAACTCTTCTCTGCTATATGTTTGCTTATTAAATACCCAATGCACTACATCATATGTAGGATAGTTATCCTCTTCGCGTTCATCAATGTCTCCAGTAGCTTTACCTTCTGTAGTAATTTTACTATTTTTCTTATCAAAGAGGTTCTCAATGGTATCAAAAATCACAGGGTAATCCTCCTTGTAATCTTTTGGCTTGATTTGAGTTAATAAGTATTTTACAACTTCGCAACACCAGCCCAGCTGTTTATCTAAATGGGACTCTTTCGCCATTTTCATACTTGCTTCTATTAACTGTAATGCTTGCTGCACATGTTCAGATTCGTAGCTTTCACCACATCCCAAAAATGCATGAGCATAGCCACAACGATAATACCAAGACCAATCGCGATATGCCTCATCAATACGATTAAATAAATCAATAGCCTCTGCTGCGTGGCCATTATTGTTATACATACGTCCTAAGGTGCTTAATAGTATAGGAGACAAATTATCGATACCCATATTAGTTAACAGTTCCATCGCACGCTTGATATCAATGCCCTCTTGTTCATTAAGGAGCTTAACCTTTTCCGCATCACTTAACGATTGAAACTCTTCATCCGTAATTTCTTCTATACTGATATATAAGTTCTTAATAAAGTCACCAAAATTATCTGCTAAGAGAGTAATTGAATAATCACCTTCTTGGTCTACACGTACAACCTTAGGTTTACCGCTAGGACCACAGTCACGATAATCAAGGAAAATCATATCGTGACCACCAGAAATCGTATCCGCTACAACGACACCGATAGGGGGATATTTTACTTTCGAAATCCAAAATTCATTCCCCATCTCACCTAAAAGAGAGTATTTTTTATCTCTATCGATGCCATATATTCCTGTTATATATACACAATCGTCATCATCATTAATAAAACAATTTTTCTTTACTACACCACCATTATGGTTTTTAAGTAGCTCAATATATGCAGCAGGCAATGTATAACCTAATTCTGCTTCAGCTGCTTTAATATCCTTATCAGTAACCGGTTTACCAATATAGGATTCAAATGCATAGTCAACATCGTTCCAAAATCCAGTCCAATCAAAGTCTTTCAGATTACTCATAATACCCTCTCCTAGTTTAAACCGATATAATCTAAATTCTTAATTACTCATTTATAGAATAAGTTTTGATTAAAGCTTTTACCTCATGTCGTATCAATATGGTATCTACAATATAAGAAAAAATGATATAAGGAGATGCATTTATAATCGCTATAGGCGCTAATATAATTGCTACCCATAATAGATCTAGAGGATATGCATACCACTTAATATCTATGGTATTTAAAATGGGTATCACATAGTCTATGACTCTTAATTCCCATTGCATTAAGGGATTTAGTTCCTCAGTTGTTCCTACTAGCCAAGCAAAGATAATCCCAAAAAGCAAAAAATATAATATTCCAGCTGGAATTAATATCTTCGCTCTCTTTTTTAATAGATTACGACAAATCTCATCTTCTTCCTCTGGTGCTAAATCATATAACATATTACACTGAATCTGAATCCGTCTAAATCGATAGCGAATATACTTATACAAAATGTTATTAGGTGTATATAACATAATAGACTCCACATATAAGTCATACTAGCAAAATCATGGAAAATATATCATCCATCTATGGCAAAATAATGTAAATCTTTGAATTCATTATCCCAGCAAAACTGTATTCCTTCGTAGGATATGGTATATTGCCTTAATTGTTCATCAAATATTACAGGATTAGTCATCGTTTGTACCCATTACATAGCTTTCCATTTTTGGTCTTAAATCTAGTACGACTTCCCAATCATCTAATGATGGTAACTTATGATGTGCAATAAATTCTTCTATGATCTGGAATGCTTCTTGATGTCCTAGCTCATTTTTACCGTATATGATAGCGCCCTTCTCACCATCATTAGTTACACTAAGCTCTATATGTAATAAATCGGTATCTTGATCACTACAAACTTGCACAAAGTTATACTTTTTAGTATCTATCGGAATTGCCTTTGATGGTGATATAACTACAAAATCCTGTTCTTGATCCTCAATAGCGTAGAGATTTTGCTCAACCTCATTCAAGGTAATCCCTTCATACTTATAGTCACCTACATCAATGGACCAATCTGTATATGTTTTCTCAAAAGTATCTATCATATGTATCGCCTCTCCTTTACGATATACATTAGAATAAGTTTTCTAATTGACCTGCCATATCTACCATAAACTCATCAAACTTACAGAGTTCACGTAGCTCCTGATACTCGGTATCATAACAACCAATCTTTTTAGATTTAGGATCCCATACAATTTGCCAATCATTATACTCGCCTAGCTCTTTAGATAAACGCAATAGGTTACGACGACCTACTTTAAATGGAATTGTATCAATTAGAGGGAAAAATTCTATGGATATAAAATCAGAATCTGGCAATTCAAAGTAGAGATTATCTCCCTCTAAAAATAATACTAACGCCTTTGGTAGTTTAAATGATTTTAATTGATCCATTTTATTCTGTAAATCATGATACTCAGCTGGTTCTAGATTTTTAAAATACTCAGCCATTTCCATATCGCCCTTTTCAACAGCAATGCTATAGGGACGCATGCCATCCTTTTCTGTGATGGTCACATCAGCGCCATGTTCTACCAAGTATTTGCACATTTTTAAATCTACGTACCGAGCAGCTACACATAGTGGAGTTGGCTTAAAAGGATATACAAAATCTGGTTTATTGTAATTAATATCTACACCATGATTGATAAAGAAATCTAGGACCTCATAATTTCTATCTGTAATAGCATTTCTAAAAGCTGGACCACCATATTTCTGAACTGTATGGCCTAAGTCATGAATTATCTGTAAGTGCTTATATTGCTTACCATATAAGGCAGCTTGAAAAACATCTACTTTCACACGGTTTAAAGCATGAACATTAGCACCATGAGCCACAACATAGTCTATAATCTCTTTATTACAATACCGTACAGCTAATAAGAAACTTGGGTTTTCCTCATCGTTAAGCTCAGCGCCATTCTCCACTAACCATTGAATACTTGGCAAGCAACACATAACCAAAGCTAATTCTAAGGGTGTATGCTCACTATACTCACCAATTTCTATAGGTTGATTAATATTCCAACCATTGGCTAATGCATTTTCTAACGCGCTAATATTTCCTGTTACAATATCTGTTACGATATGAGGCACTGATTCAAATGTACCTAAATCTTTTAACTGTATCATGTCTCTCTCCCATGAACTATATTTTTAAAATGATTATCACTAATTACATTATATTACATTTATAAGTATGAGTGTATAGTAAAAGCCCCTCGCATAAGCGAAGGGCTTAATCATAATTTTTCTAATATCTGTCTAACACTAATTTAGTCCAAATAGGTTACCATTATATTTATTAAAATCTAATAATAATGTACTATTATATTCTCTTATTATCTAAGAGTGTTTTTAATATATTAATATTTTTTATTAATTCATCATCCTTAATACTATCTGGTTCATGGGCAACTTTATTTCGAAAAGCTCGTAAAGTTTTAAGATACGATTCATCAAATACAGAAGATTTATCTAAAATTAAATTTTTAATGCTGTTAATACTATTACTTTTATAGTTTTGATAAGTTTCTATATTTGACCATAATGTTAAAAAATCACCTAATAATTTTGTATTCGTATTTTTGGTAATTTTATTGCTCAAATAGTATTTAGAATCTTTAATTTTATTACATATTTCTTTCATTATATCATCATTAGGATATAATGCATTTTCACTTATAGGTCTTTCTTCGCCCCAAAACTGTTGATCGTTTTTAAACTTATAAATGGCTAATAATCTTCTATTAAAGTCTAATTCATCCATTTTAATATTATTCTCAATATCTGAAGTAAATTCGGTTTGTACTAAATATCCCTCTTGAAAAAATGGTCTTTTAGCAGCACTAGAGCTTATACTTAGCAATCTTACATTAGTTATATATTCCTCAGAGTCAACAGAGATTCTACCATTTATATATGGAAGGCCAAGTACATAAATGTATCCAATATTATTTTTATTATTTAGTATTGCAAATGAGCAGGCTACTTTTATAGATTGCGTTAAATCTAATAGAGGTGTTTTACATACTTCATAATGTTGTAATATTGAATATTGTAATAATTTGATTTTTTTTATCTCTTTAAGTTCTTCTGAATCAATCCGATCATCTGCTTTAAGCGCATCAATCAATTTTACAGCTGCCTCATTTAATACTTTAAAATCAAAATTTATATTACTTTTATTAGTAGCACGATATATGGTTGGATATAAAGTAGCAATATTATTCTTCGTATAATTATTATTTTGTCCTCGATAAAATAACATTACATCAGGATTCTTATAAGATAGTTCGGCTATCTCCATAATTAAATCATAAAAAGTACTCACCTCTATTGGATTTTCTCTAACTATAGATGTAATCGTTTTCTTTAAATTAATATTTTCATCGCATAATGAACTTAACTTCCTTGTTAAATTTTTTTTACCTAAGAAATACGCTCTCATAAATTATACCTTTAACAGGATTGAATCAAAAAATTTGCTAATAAAATCTAATCATTAACAATACTCACTTTATTGTTAAATTTAAAAATTTAAGCATCTAATTTAACATACGCTTTTTTTATAATTTGGGCCATTAATAATCTACGTTGTTTTAAGAACTCTGAATATGATAACGTTTCAAAATTTAAAGGTAGTGCATTTTGTTCACAAGAAAGATTAAAAGCTTCCTGACCTAGTTTTTGTCTATATTTTTGTACATATTCTAATGGAGAGGCATCAGAAATTTCAATATTTGTAACATAGTCCAAATATGTAAAATTAGCTATTTGATTTCTATCACGATCATCATCATAACCAATAGATTGAAGATAATGCTTAGGAAAAATATGATGCTTATCAATGGCACTTTTATCACCATTTGTTCCTATAATAAAATATCGTGATAAGGGCTCTGTACTAAACAACATAGGTGTACCTAAAACATTAAGTGCTGCTACATATCCATACCAAGCAGGAGATGTTGCTGATGAGCTATTTAGTTCTGATGGTAATGAAACAGTAAAATAATCATCCGTAAACCTATTAGATATAATAGTATCTAAATAGCTAATAAAATCATCTGCCTTACTGATTTTCCGTAAGTCTGCAAATTGCTTTTCTACCTCACTCTCTGTTGAGCCTGTATAAAAACCAGTAATTGTAGACATAAAAATCCACTTACGTATAATCTTATTTAATTTTACGGATGGTACTTTATAATCATATTTTCCAATTAAATACAATACATAGCTAAACACTACAGCATTTGAAGATGCAATCAAACTACTTTTCAAATATCCTGCAGTGGAAAATAAATTCATAAATGCATGCCAATTATTAAGATTACATACAAGATCAAGTGAATCCTTAAATACTTTTAAATTTTCATCACGTACAGATTGAGTTATCTCGCCAGTTTTAAGATTCTTTCCTCTAAGTAACATATAAGCATAACGCAATCGTGCTCGCTTAAACCCAACACCTACGGCCACTCTAATTAAATGTGCCGGACTAACTTGAATGATTTGGTTAAAGGATGTTTTCTCAGCTGGAATTCTAGATTCGGCACAGAACTTGTTAATAAGTTCATGGACCTCATTATCATAAACTGCTAAAAGAGTTTCTATAAAGTTTTTTTCCGTAAGATTTTGTCCACCTGAGTTAACTCTAACAAATATATCTGCAACATCTTCTTCTGTTGCTCTAGAATTAATTTTTAATGTTGGTAAAGAATACGTTTCCAAATTCAAGAGAGCATTAATATTACTTTCAATCAAGTCCTCTTCATCTTCAGTTAATATATCAACACCATTTTTTATTCGATTTTCATTACAGTTTTTAATAAATGATTTACGAAATTTCGCAATATTAAAGTCTTTATGGTCCTTAAACACACTACTTATCGAACTAATCCACTCTTGGTTTCGTTCATAAGCTTGTGTCCACACGGCAAACTCTCGAGTTAATGGGTTATAAGAAATACGTATATTCCGTTCTCTATAATTTTTATCCTTAATGCTTACACCATATAATGCACCTAATAAAGCAGTTAATCGCTGTTGACCATCAATCACTAGATCATCTGGTTGCTTATATAACTTATCATTTTTACCAATATGACCAGTATTCTCATAGTCTTCTGGGGAGGCCCATAACATAATATACCCAATAGGATATCCTTTCATCATAGAGTCTAATAATTCTCTAACTTTATTATCTTTCCATACAAATGGTCTTTGTAAGTCTGGCAATCCAATTCGACCATTTCTAACATCAGATAATAAGTCTGATACCCTGCTTGGAATATTATCAAACAATTCAGTTCCCATTTTATTTACTCCCAATCCCCTCACATTAATTAATTAATTATATAAAAATTTACTTTGTCACAATATCTAGTAACGACTTATAGCTATCAACAACATCAAAAACAACGTCCCCTTTACTGATAGCTTTAAAGTGTTCTCGTGCACAATGTAGTTTGGATTCTTCAATCAAACGAAGTTGCATGGAATTCATAGATCCTTTTGTTTCAGCAACAAAATAAATATGTTTTACAGTACCTTCATAAAAAGCTATTGCCCAATCTGGGTTATATCTACCAACTGGCGTTGATATATAGAATCTATCAGGTAATTTAACATATACAGCCACGTCAGAGTTTATGTCCAATTCAGATGCAAAGTTTTTCTCATTTGTTGAGTCATAAACAATATGATCATATAAATGCTTATTAGCCTTCATTGCATTCGTGCCTAAACGTCCCTTAATTGTTGGATCTGTAAATACATTAGTATCATATTTTTCATCTAATACATCATATGTAATATGCTCAATAATTGCTGTAGCTTTTTCATCATTTATAAGTGATGCAGCTTTAATAATGAACTCTTCTGGATTATCTTTAAATTGATTAAAAACAGCAGATTCAATACCTTGAAGAATCTGTATAATTGCTTTTCGAGTTATCCCTGTCTCATCTACTAGTTTACCGACTAAATCATATTTAACATTTGTGCTTACAGCATTTTTACTTCCATAAGTTGAAGCAGCCTCTTTTACAAAAGATCCTGATGTTTCTAACTCCTCTTTTGATTTAATCTGTTTCATAGTACCAGATTCAACTTTATAGAAAATCTTTGAAACTCGAAGTTTGCTATCTAAAGCTGAAATTGCATTTCTAACAAGCTCATCCGTATCAAAATCAACGACATATACTGATTTGGAGTTTATCTTTTCCCATAATACCTTGAATTCAGGCATAGAAACTTTATCTTCGTCTAACTGAAGCTCAACATTATTACTGCGCGCATTTTCAAATTGCATCGATTTAGCATCATAAATAGATTCAATGATTCTTATAACTGCATCTTTGGAGTCAGATACTTCATCAGCAACCTCTATTAAACCATTAGACTTATCATCATAATATTTATCAGTAAGAGCGCCAGTTTTATCGATGTATCCATTTACAATAAGGTCAAAATGAATGGCACGTCCCAATTTATCATCTATAACCTGTTCGTTATTATGTATATCTTTAATTACTTTTCCAATAAATAATTCAGGTGTGATTGATTTCGGTCTATCGGCAACAGCTTCGGCAATTTCGGCTTGTAACCCCTTTGCAAAACTATCGTAACTTTCACTAGCTATCACTGTAAGAACGTTTACATTATGTACATCACTTCCAAGTACATTTGCATCCATACGTTCCCCATCTTGGTTTACACAAAGACGAAGGCCTCGACCTACTTCTTGACGTTTACGCACATTACTACTACTTTGTTTTAATGTACAAATCTGAAAGACATTTGGATTATCCCAGCCTTCACGTAACGCTGAGTGAGAAAAGATGAATCTAACAGGAGATTTCTTAGGGTCTCTATCTAAAAGAAGTTCTTTATTCTTCATAATAAGATTAAAAGCATCAACATCATCAGATGTTTTCTCTTTTTTATCTTTAAGCTTAGAGTCAACCATTTTTCCTTTTTTATCAATGGAGAAATAACCAGCATGTGTAGAAGATTCAGAAATAGCATTAATATACTTTAAATACTCATCTTCACCAAATTTTGTTTGAAGATTATCAATAATATTCTTATATTCCTCTTCAAACATATCTGCATAGATACCATTAACAGGATCTCCAGAAGTATCATATTGCTTATATTTTGCTACCTCATCGATAAAGAATAAAGATAAAACTTTTATCCCCTTATAAAATAGGTCACGTTCTCTTTCAATATGAGATAAAATGGTTTCTCTGATTTGAATACGTCGAAGTTGATCTTCATTTACTTTGCCAATTACATCACCAGCATAGATTTTTATACCATTAATAAACTCTACCGAATCATCGCGACCATCAATTCTAGATACAACAAAACCATCTTTATACTCTTCCATTTGACCTGAGTTATCATAGAGGTTATAGCCTTCCGAAACAACTCTAGTTATCTTTCTAATACCTTTAGTACCTTTATAGTCAAACTGAATAGTTGCTGTAGGTGCTAACTTTGAGAGATTAATACTTTCCAGATAAACATAACTTTCAGTAGCTGTACTTCCAGATTCAGTAATACCTTTAACAGAAATTTTTTTTACAAGATGCTTATTGTAAGCTTCTAATGCATCTAGTCGATAAATCATATTATAAATACTATCACGCTTATGAGTTGCAGAATAACGAAGAGTCATTAACGGGTTAAATTGTTTTAAACTCTCTTTTGTCTGCTTTCCTTCTACAGATTGCGGCTCATCAATAATTAATATTGGATTTGTCTTAGCAATAATATCTATAGGACGACGAGATCTAAACTCATCTAATTTCATATATATCCGTCTAGCATCTTTTCCTTTAGCATTAAATGCTTGAGAATTTATAATCATCACATTAATAGAGCTATCAGATGCAAATCGATCAATTTCAGTTAGTTGGGCAGAATTATAAATAAAAAATCGGATTTTTTTACCATATTCTTCTGCAAAATGTTCTTGTGTAACCTGAAAGGTTTTATAAACACCTTCACGTATAGCAATGCTAGGTACAACAATAATAAACTTACTCCAACCATAATGTTTATTAAGCTCATACATAGTTTTAATATATGTATAAGTCTTACCTACACCAGTCTCCATTTCAATAGTTAAATTATATCTACCTTCTAGTTTATCAGATGGTTGAATTTGATTATCTCGTTGTATTTTCTTTATTCGACTAAGAATTAAATCATCATTTAATTCTTTTACTATTTTTTGATTACTAAAGCCAGTAAAGTCTGTTTCCTCTGTCAGTGATTGCTGAATGTAACCGGAACCTCTATCCATCATATACGTTGGTGTTAAATAAGGCTGTCCTGCAAACACATCTACTACTGCTTTTGCAGCATCGGCTTGAAATTTTTGATGCTTAAATTGTAGTTTCATGTCTGTACCACCTTAAATAACTTTTATTCTTGTATCTGGAGCTATTGATTTAAAAATCTCACCAACATTTATTTTAGCTGGACTACTAGCAAAACTACTATCTCTAAAAACTGCACGAAGAGGTTGTTTTTTTGCAATATATTTAATAACTGAATCTGGTATATTTTCATTAAAACATGCTACTAAATCGCCATTATTATAATTATGTACGATATATCCTTCTATCTCTTCTGAGTCATATGGCAAAGACAGTGGCAAGCCCCATTCATTGAGACAACCAAATAGTAAATCAAGATCATTACGATCAGACTTAATATTTGACTCTAAATTTGATAATAAATTTTGTGAGTAATCCTCTACTGAATAAAATACATCAGTCATATTAGAATCATCTAGCTTAAAAACACGAAAACCTATATCTAAATTTTCAGCATAAACATTTCCATTACTATTTTCTAGGATTTTTTTTGATGCTTTTCTAATTCTCTCCTGTCCTAGTTCACAAATATTTTTATAACCTTCTTTAAATGCTACAGATTTTGGATCTGTCTTCTCAGGAAGTTGTACTAATATATATTTTCTGTTACCACAATCTTCGGCATTCAATTGCATTACAGCATGAGCAGTAGTTCCACTGCCGGAAAAGAAATCTAGAATAATAGAGTCTTTTTTAGAGTAAAGTTCAATACATCTTTTTATTAATTCAACGGTTTTTGGATAGTCAAATACCATTTTATTATCAAATAGATCTTTTAATGCTTTACTTGCATCTTGTGAATGACCTACCTCACCATACTTCCATATAGTCATAGGCGTAACACCTTGTTTTTTCAGTTCAGACAAAAATCTCTTCATCCGCGGAACCCCATTACCATCTGCTCCAAACCAAATTCTGTTGTCCTGAAGTCTCTCAGAAAAAGCTTTTTCTGAGAGCCTCCAGCTGCGACCAGCTGGAGGCTCAACTATACGCCCACTGGGTGTAACTATTGGATAAATATTGGCTTCAACTGCAGGTCCTACAGATAAATTATCTGACTGCCATACACCTCTTGGGTCATTATCTGGATTGGAATATCGATTATCGGCTTCTTCACTTCGTTTAATGCCATTATTAATAGCTAGAGTCTCATTTTTGGCATAACAAAGTATAAAGTCATGAGACCTTGAGAAATGTTTCTTTAAGTTTATAGGTGCATAAGCTCTTTCCCAAATTATTTGTGCCAAGAAATTATCTTCACCGAATACTTCATCACATATTTTTTTTAGATTTTCTTGCTCATTATCATCAATACTAATAAAAATAACACCATTATCACTTAATAAATTTCTTGATAATAATAATCTGGAATAAATCATGGAACACCAATCAGAATGAAATCTACCATTACTATCAGTATTCTTAAATAACCTATTACCTTCTTCATCTAATTCATTATTCACTTCGGAATATTCTTCACTTGATAATTTAAAATCATCATTATAGATAAAATCATTTCCCGTATTATAAGGCGGATCAATATAAATCACATCTACTTTTCCAAGATAACTCTCTTGCAGGAGTTTTAGTACTTCAAGGTTATCACCCTCAATATATAAATTCTCAGTATTGTTCCACTCAACACTTTGTTCAATACAAGGACGTAAAGTTTTTCGAATCGGCTTATTTGCTTCAACAATAGCTGCTTTTTTACCAACCCATGTAAACTCATAGGCTTCATCACCATCTATGATTTCTTTAGAAAGCATTTGTTTTAACACTTCAAAATTTATAGCTTTTTTTAACTTCCCACTTTCATCTAAAGCTTCTGTAATACAATTAGGAAATAATGATTCAATTTTCTCTATATTTTTTTCAGTCATATCTACTGATTCCATTCTCATTTTTTCCATTATATTTTCTCCAATGCACTTCTTAACTTCTTCAGCTCGGTATTCATTTCTATTTGTTTATTTAGCTGCTTTTCTTTTCGTATTTTATTTTGTAATATACCAATTTGCTTTTGCAAAGTTTCTATTTCTTTATCACGTTCTACAGACTGTTTCAAAGTCTTGGTAGAGTTATCAGATTGTAACTTATCACCAGCAATTTGACGTACTAAGTTTTCATATACATCATCAAGGTTAAGACCTTCAACTTTTACTATTAATTCTGTTTCTTCAAGCCAATTTGTATGATAGTATCTATCAACTTTAGATATTTTCTTTTCTATATTCGTAGATTCCTTATATCCAATCCAAGCCTGGTACTTACCATTGTATTCTAAAATATAAAGAATATGATATGGTATTACATTATCAATAGATTTTAATAAATCAATATCAACTTGTAAGCTATTAAGATTGATTTCAAATACCTCTATCTCTGTTACATATTTTCCTTCAATCAAATTGGTAGTTGTAGACGCAATTTTATTTCTCCAATAAACATTCTTTACCTGATCTACAAATAATCTTTTTAATGAAGATGTAATATTTATATTCTCATAAAACTTAGCCTTAGGAATTCGCCGATTAAATTCTGTAGTTTTTGGTAAACCTAGCATCATGTATCTCCTTCTTATTTAACTACCAAGAAAGAAATAAGCTCAAAGTCATCTAAGCCAGATACTACTGAGATAAGTGCAGAGGTTCCACCAGATGTAAATAAGCTATCAATATCACTTACCTCTTTAGTATCGATAATGGAATGAATTGTTTCACGAAGAAGGTTTGATAATTCCTGCATATCTTTCCCATCATTCGTATCTTCATTAAACTTTTGACATAATTCTAGTATCGGTTCCTTCTTACCTCTACACAATAATCTAATATCATCTAGTAATTGTTTTGGATTTAGATAATCACAGATAATCTCTCCATCCATACTAATATAAACCATATAAAATGGATGAATACTGTTTTGATTATCAATATTTACAGAGTTATTAACATTCTTCAATACAAATATTACACCCTGCGGAAGCTCTTCAGATGATTGAACCACAGCATGTAAGCCTTTAGGTTTAGTATCCATGTCACCATGAGTATTAATATGCTCCAAAAAATCTAGCCTAAACTCATTTAAACCTAAATCCATAATCGAAATACCAGTAGACATATCTTCTATATCTACTATTTCTTCTTGCAAACGTTTAAGCTGTTGCTTTCTATACTCTAAATCTCCTTTCTCCTCGGCATTAATAAGATCATCATCCCCCGTTGAAGACATAATAGAAATCTTCATCCTTGTTTCTACACGACCTTTAAGGTTGATATATTCATCTAAATCCATATCAGGCCAAAAGTTAACAAGTTGAATACTTTCATTTTTACTACCAATACGGTCTACACGACCAAATCGTTGGATAATACGAACTGGGTTCCAATGAATATCATAGTTAATAACACAGTCACAATCTTGTAAATTTTGACCTTCGGATATACAATCTGTAGCAATTAATATATCAATTTCATCATTAATATCCGGCAATAAAACAGATTTATCTTTTGAAATAGGAGAAAAACATGTCAATACATTATTAAGAGTAGCCTTAAAATTCTTAATAGTAGTTTTACCATCAATAGAACCAGTTATAACAGCTGTATTAAGTCCATATTTTTCTTTTATATAAGTACTAACATGTTCATATAAATACTCCGCAGTATCTGAGAAGGCAGAAAAAATAAGCACCTTCTTATTATTACTATTAATTGGATTTTCTATTTTGTCAGAGATAACCTTGAGTAAAGATTGTAACTTGCCATCATATTCAGGTGTTATTACATTCAACATACTCATCAAATCATTTAAAACCTCGATATCTGAAGTAAGTTCAGATCGCCAAGTTTTATAATCCATATCAGCTAAATTAATTTGAACCTTATTTCCGACAGTAAAATATTCTGTATTGCTATCATCGATATCCCACTCGGTATCAGCAGTTTCATACATATCCAAACTACTTGTACCATATTCCTCAAATCGGTTTATCTTATCTACAGTATCATTAATAAGATTATAAATACGTTGTAAGGTAAGTTGAAACGAATTAACTGAACTTTCTAAACGTTTCAACAAATTAACACTCATTAATTTGCGAATACCTTGCTCACGACCTTTTTGGGTTAGCTCATTCCCTTTATTATGTGTTAGATTAATATATTTTTGAATTTTACTTGGAAAAATATAGTTAGACGGTATATAGATACAAAGGGAAAGCTTACTTAATTCTTCATAAATTTGATTATAATTTGTAGCAGATTCTAAATTAGTAAGTACTGGTCTTAACGAAATAGGTTTCTTTCTTGTAGGAAACTTACCAATGTCAGAGGTATCATAATATTTTTCAATATGCTTCCTCGATCGCGCAATCGTAACACTATCCAATAATTCAAAGAAATCAAAATCTAATGTTTTTAACAAAGCATCTGTTGTTCGTTCCACAACATCTAGCTCACTCCAAGCATTAAATGCTCGTTGCGCTTGTCTAAATATTTCATCAATCGACTTGTTTGTACCTAGTTTATTATCAATTAACGAAGTGTCACCTTCATAAGCTATGGCTAATTGGTTTTTCAAATCAATAAATCTATTATTAACTGGTGTCGCAGAAAGCATCAATACCTTTGTTTTCACACCAGCTCTAATAATCTTATCCATCAATTTCACATACCGATTCTCCACAGTATTAGCATGAGTACCAACACCATTACGAAAATTATGAGATTCATCTATAACGACCAAATCATAGTTTCCCCAATTTAAACGATTTAAATCAAGGCCATTCGAAAAGCCACCAGGTCTTGATAAATCTGTATGGAATAAAACGTCATAATTAAGACGATCCGCAGCAATTAGATTATTTACATAATTATCTTTATAAGTATTCCAGTTCTCTGCTAGCTTTTTAGGGCAAAGAACAAGAACACTTTTATTACGATTTTCATAATATTTTACAACAGCTAATGCGGTAAATGTTTTACCTAAGCCAACACTATCTGCGAGAATACAACCATTATATCGTTCTAGCTTGTTTATAATGGCAAGTACTGCATCTCGCTGAAAGTCATATAACATATTCCAAATTTTACTTTGTTTAAACCCTGTAGCTTCATTGGGTAATTCATCAGTGGAGATATCATTGAGAAACTCACTAAATACATGATATAAAATCAAGAAATAAATAGACTCTGGTGAATTTTCATTATAAACAGAAGTCATATTGTCTATAACAATATCCGTAACATCTTGAAGTTTATTTTTATCATTCCACAGGCTTTCAAATAAGTTAATGTACGTATCAGCAAACGGTGATTCAAATCGATTAACAATATTATAAGTATTATTACCACGTTCACAACCAATATCAACTGTGGTAAATCCGTTAATAGGCATATAAGTAATAGCAGAATTAGAATTCGTTACATTTACAAAGCCAGTCATATTCTCTCCCGTAATATTAGACTTAAAGATTGCTTTTCGTTTAATCCACTCTGCACATTCTTTTGCTATAGCCTTCTGGTTCATTTCATTACGAAGTTTCAATTCAAACTCTGTACCATATAAGCTAGTCTCACGATTCAATCTAGGAATATAAAATTCTCTCTTTTTCTTCTCTGTTTTTTCTTTAACAAATGTTGGTGCTGTAAAAATAAATCTACACTCATCTATTTGTTCCAACTGCTCTTTCAATTCTTTATAAGCATAGATGGAAAAGCAAGCAGCAGCAATCGATATTTTACTCCCTTTATTTATTGTAGATATCATATCATCACGAACAATATCATTAATATTATCAAAAACTTTGACATCCATCAGTATAACCCCTTACCTCTGAACTAATTACCCCTATTACATTCTGAACTTATATTTATAATCCTATTATATAAAAAAATCAGACAATCTGAAAATTATTTACTAGATAAACCTTTAGAAATTGTATTAATGTAAAAAAGGCTGTAAAAGCATACAGTTTTACAGCATGCTTTTACAGCCTTCATATTATATTGGAGGTAAGCTTTAAAAGTTATAGATTTAGAAAAAATATAAATGAATAGTCTTAATAAAGTATTATTTCTTATCAATAAAAACTGCATCACCTCTATAAAGTGAATAGGAGTCATCCAAAACATACTTATTAGATGCATTTAATGGTGGAAACTGAATTACTGCCTCGCCAACCTTAACCGCATCAGACTTAATATGAACTTCAAAAGGGCTATTAGTATCGATATTAGATAAATCAAATAATGATTGATAACCTACTGTTACCCACATACCAGGGCCTTCAAATTGATCATCACCACGTACAGTCTCTATTGGATAATATGTATTTCCATTTTGTACTATAGATATAATGACATTATTAGTATCATTATAAATCTTACTTTCCGGCATATAAAGGAAAGATCTAACCTGTAATATATTGTTAGCATTTCTTGTTGAATAATTACTTGCTACACCTCTAGCATCCTCCAATGCCGTATTGGCATAAATTGCAAATGGAGTTTGAACATATACGATACCTTGCAATTCATTCCTTGGGAAAATTCCACCATAACGTCTTTTAATAAACTTTTTCTTAGCAGTAGATATCATTTTAATATTTTTCTTCTCTGCTAAAGACTGTCCATAAGATGTTGCTGATGCAATATCTTCATTCGTAATTTGGTGTTTCTCAATAACTTGAGGATTATAAGTACTAATATCTTCTGCAGATACTGCCATAACAAACATAGCTAAAATTGAAAATAAAATAATTTGTTTCTTAAAATTCATAGTCTCACCTACAAAACATATACTTTTAAAAATCAGCTAGAAAAAATTTTAGACATCTATAATCTGGTCAGTGCTATCACTCACTGCGTCGTTTCACTCCTAGTGAGTAAGGCCACTGCCTCAACGTGAGCAGTCATTGGGAACATATCTACAGGTTGTACTTCTTTTAGTTCATAACCATAGTGTGTGAGGATTTCAATGTCTCTCGCCATGGTTGCAGGGTTACAGGATACATAGACAATACGTTTTGGCTCCATGTTAGCTGCAGATGTCAATACTTCTTCTTTACAGCCCGCCCGGATTGGATCGAATACGATAACGTCAGGTCGTACGCCTGCTTTGTAGAGTTTTGGCATTTCTACGGCCGCATCAGCAACGATAAACTCTGTATTATCATAGCCATTGCGTCGTGCATTTTCACGAGCGTTGATAATGGCTGGTTCTACGATTTCTATGCCGATAACATGTTTTGCTTTATGCGCAAGGAATAATGAAATAGTACCCGTACCACAATACGCATCGATAACGATTTCGGTTCCTTTTAGGTCTGCATACGCTAGTGCTTGATCATAAAGCACCGTAGTTTGTTCAGGATTAACTTGGAAAAAGGAATGTGGAGATAAGGTAAATCGTAAATCTTTGATATGGTCTGTAATTGTTCCATCCCCATGGAGAACACTATTTTTAGGCCCTAATATAACATTAGTACGCTTCCCATTTACGTTATGAACGATGGTTTCCACTTGGGGAACTCGTTCAGTTAATTTTTCAACCCACTTCTCTTGATGTGGCAAGTGTTCTGTCGCGGTTACAAGGATAATCATCCATCCAGATTGTCCGATACGACCGATAACATGACGTAGTACACCCTTACCAGTATGTTCATCATACGGTTCGATATCAAATTCTTTAGCAATTTGATAACATGCTTGAGCAATGATATTATTGCCCTCATCTTGTATAGGACAATTCGTACCTTGCACGATATCGTGAGATCCCATCGCATAGAATCCCATTTGGATATCACCTTTAGTACCGCCTACAGGCATTTGCATCTTATTGCGATATGCCCAGGGATTTTTAGGTCCTAAAGTAGGTTTAACAAGGTCAGGATTTTGATGACCAATGCGTTCGATAACGTCCTTCACCTTTTGTGTTTTTAGTGAAAGTTGTCCTTCATAGGTAATATGTTGTAATTGGCAACCACCACAGAATCCATAAAGATCACAACTGGCATCGATTCGATTCGGCGCCATAGTAACGATTTCCAAAAGTCTACCTATAGCATACGTCTTTTTCACCATAGAAATAGATACTTTCACCGTTTCCCCAGGTAAAGCAAAGGGAACAAACACTGTAAAGTCCTCTACGCGACCTACCCCTTCGCCACTACTGCCAATACCGTGAATGGTAACTAATACTTCGTCCCCAAGTTTAACAGGGGCATTCAACATAGCTTGTTGTTTTTTAGATGTAGAAGGACTGGTATTTTGTTGTCCATTATAATGATTGGAATTCTGTTGCCCATTAGAGCTTTTTTTATTCTGTTGTTTAACTTTAGATTTATTCTTACGAGATGTACGACTTGTACCGTTCATTACGAGTCTCTTTTCTTCCAAATTTTAATCATACCAGTTACAATGAGTACAAAGAATACAGTTCCAAATTTCACCAATAACTCTTCTCCTTGAATATAGGGAACAAGGAGTGGATCTTCTACAATCATTTCACCCGCAACCCAGCCGAGAAGTGCACCACCAGCCCAAAGAATGGCAGGATATTTGTGAATAATACGAGCAAATAATGTAGAACAGAATATGATAATCGGCACCGTAATCAATAGACCTACGATAACGAGCTCTAAATGACCTTTTGCAGCACCTACTACACCGATGACATTGTCGATACTCATCATCGCATCGGCTACGATTATGGTCCAAATAGCTCCGCTTAAAGAGTTTTTAGCTTCAATGTGAGCCTCTTCTTCTCCACCTTTTAATAGCTGAATAGCAATCCATACGAGTACTAGGCCGCCACCTAAATGGATAAGTGGAATTAGTGTCAAAGCTTCAACTAAAATCGTAGCGAAGATAAGTCGCATTACGATAGCACCTACAGTTCCCCAAAGAACTGCTTTCTTTTGCAATTCTGGCGCTAATTTACCTGCAGCCATACCGATAACAACGGCATTATCCCCTGCCAATAAAATGTCGATCAAAATAATTTTACTGATGGTTATCCACGTAGAAGCTTCTAAAAATTCCATTCTGTCCTTACCTCAATTCAGTCTACTAATTCTATAACTATCCCTTAACTATACCATATTTCTACTATTTTCTCATCTATAATAGATATGTTAAACAGTTACGATTAGTCTTAAAATAAACGCTACGAAGCTCTGTATAGTTCTATGTATAATAGTCTTACTATTAATCTTTATATTACGCTTATAATTCACTCTATTATAACTATATTTTTATATGAAAAATATCTCTCCTCCTACGACTAGAAGAAGAGATATATTGCATTATTTTTTTAAGCTTTTAGCTATCAAAGATGCACCTACTACAAGGATGACCGCACCAATTTTGATGAACAACGCATATGGTTCAACTGTATGAGAAATCAATTTGTCTTCTACACTCATTGCAGCACCTACCCACGCAAGGATACCACCACCTACATACAGAATGATTGGGAAACGTTCGATAACTTTCACGAACAATGTACTACCATAGATAATGATAGGAACTGTAATGAGCATACCGATGGCAACTAATGTCATGTTGCCACCAGCAGCACCTACTACACCGATAACATTATCAATGCCCATGATGCCGTCCGCAATTACAATCGTCGTAATAGCAGCACGTAAATTATCTTTAGCCTCAATATTATGCTCACTTTCATCATTAACGACGAGCTTATAACCAATCCATAAAAGAAGGATACCACCTACTAAACGCAGTGCAGGAATATTATTTAATGCTTCTACGAATAGGAATGCCATAACAAGGCGTAAAATAATGGCACCTGCTGTGCCCCAAAAAATCGCTTTCTTCTGTAAATGTGCTGGCAAATTACGAGCCGCCATACCAATAACGATGGCATTATCGCCAGCTAATAAGATATCGATAACGATGATTTGAAACATCGCTAATAAGCCTTGTACAGTTAAGATGTCCAATATATTCTCCTTAGAATAATAATATAGTATATATAATATAATCGATATAATATATATATTATAATCGATATAGTTAGGTAGTGTAAAATTCAATTATTAAAATATATATACGTTTTTATCATAATTCCCTCATATTAAATATAATACTTTACGATTTATATTATTGTATTTTTAGTCTTAGTAAATCATAATATCCAATCTATAATTTTATAAATTTAATTCCTTTTTTCCTTAGGTTTTAGCTATTAAATTAAGCTACTTTATGGTATGGTATAGTATATCGTTAATTGGGAGGTTAGTATGTATCAAACATATTCTATACTGCAAAAATTATGGTTGTTCATAAAACTATTTACTCCTATGTGCATCACTCAATTTTCCCTGATTGGGGCTACCTTCATCGCCATCTTTTTAACGGGACAATATAGTACGACTGATTTAGCTGGAGTCGCTACGGGATATAATTTATGGCTCCTTTTTTATATCTTTGCACAAGGAACGTTGATGGGTATCACGCCAATCATCTCTCAGCTATTGGGGGCTAAGAAAACAAATGATATCCCAACCATCTTTCATCAAGGTCTTTTCATCGGTACAGGCCTAGCGTTCTTAATTTTACTAATCGGTATATTTGGCTTGCGCCCCTTACTGACCGCATTAAATCTTGAACCTGCTGCCGCCGAGGTTTGTATTAGTTATCTGAAAGCTTTTGCATTCGGTTTATTCCCACTTCTTTGGGTAAACACCTTGCGTAACACTGTCGATTCCCACGGATTAACTCATTACTCCATGGCCATTGTCTTTACAAGCTTTGTTATTAACGTATTCTTAAACTACGCACTCATCTTTGGACATTATGGTTTTCCTGAAATCGGTGGCGTTGGCGCAGGCTACGGTATTGCTGGTGCCTGTTGGACCAACTTTATTCTATTTAGCTTAGTCATTCTATTACATCCTAAGCTAAAAGGTTATCGTATCTATAAAGACTTCAAAAGTCCAAGCTTCCACTACATTCGTGAACAATTACAAGTTGGTATTCCCATCGGTTTTTCTATCTTTTTTGAAGCTAGTATCTTTAGCATTGCTGGGCTCTTAATGGTTCACTTTGGATCTGCTGTAGTAGCAGCTCATCAATCAGTTATTTCCTTTACTAATGTATTCTACTGCTTGCCATTAAGCATCGCCATGTCCTCTACCATTGCCGTTGCTTATGAACTCGGTGCAGAACGAAAAAAGGAAGCCATCCAGTACTCTTATATTTCTCGTGTATTAGCCATCATCATAGCCGTTCTCATTTGTGCCTTTACGTTCACTCATATGGATAATATTGCAGATCTATTTACAAATGATGATGAAGTATATGAACTTATTTATCACTTCCTTGGGTATGGCGTATTTTTTGCAGCTATTGATGCCATAGGTACTCCATTACAAGGTATTCTAAGAGCCTACAAGGATGTAAAAGTAGTTCTTTACATTTCTCTCATATCTTATTGGGGCGTGTGTTTCCCAACAGCTTATACCCTTGCCAAAAATCCTAATTATGGACCATTTGGCGTATGGATTGGTTTGTTGGCTAGCGTAGTAGTTGCGGGTATATTATTTACACTTCGCACATACTACATACAACATTACAAACCTAGAACTATTGTAAAATAATAAAAGCACCTATTGAATATTACATATCAGTGTAAGGCATCAATAGGTGCTTTTTCAATTTTATTTTAAAACCTCTTGTTTCTCTACTTTGGACATACGGAAAAAATTATATAGCGTTTCTGCCGTCTTATAATTCATAGATTCTACATTTGCAAGTTCATCGATAGATGCCTCTTTCATGGCCTCTAAACTATTAAAGTGAGCCCATAAGGCCTTACGGCGTTTAGGCCCGATACCTTCAATATGGTCAAGAATAGATTCAAGATTTCGCTTACCGCGCAACTTACGGTGATAGGTAATGGCAAAGCGATGCGCTTCATCACGAATTTGTTGAAGTAATTGAAGCTCCGGTGTGTGATGACTCAAAATGATACTTTCAGATTGCCCCTCTACAAAGACCTCTTCAATACGCTTAGCCAAGGAGATAACTGGCACATCTGTAACACCAACGGCACGGATTAACGGCAAGGCCGCATTGAGCTGACCTTTACCACCATCGATGATAATAAGATCTGGCATAGGCCAGTCTGTTTCATTACCGTAACGACGTTCCATGATTTCAGCCATCGACTTAAAATCATCAGGTTTACCTTGAGTAGTTTTCAGTTTAAAGCGGCGATATTCCTTCTTCGCAGGCTTGCCACCTTCAAAAACAACCATAGAAGCCACAGTTTCAGTTCCTTGTGTATGAGATATGTCAAAACACTCCATGCGTTCAGGTAAACGCGGTAAGTCGAGAATCTCGGCTAGTTTCTTAACCGCCCCGCCAGTCTTATCAATTTGGTGTTGCCACTGACGACGACGTTCTTCAAGGAAAGTTTCTGCATTTTCATGAGCCATCTTAATCATATCCATCTTATAGCCACGTTGTGGCACAGATACATCTACATGTTGGCCTTTGAGCTGTGTAAACCATTCCGTTAATAAGTCCCTATCTGTACTCTCCATAGGTAGTAACAACTCTTTAGGAATAAAGTTTGTATCTCCATAGTATTGCTTGATAAAGTCTGTCATAATCGTTTCTGAACTATCGCCATCATGTTGCACAAAGTAATTCTCACGGCCTAACAGACGACCACCGCGGATGAATAGCAACTGTACACAGGCCATCGATGTATCAACAGCCAATCCTAAGACGTCTAAGTCGCCACGTTGGGTAACCATGCGTTGCTTTTCTTGTATCTTTTCAATGCTAGACAATTGATCACGATAACGTGCAGCATCTTCAAAGCGTAAGTCCTCTGCCGCTGCTTCCATCTTTTCTTTGATTTCTTTAAGAAGCGATACAGACTTGCCTTCAAATAAAGCTACGATTTCATCGATATATTTACGATAATTGGGTACCGATATTTTATTAAAGCACGGTGCCTCACAGTAATGCATATGATACTGCAAACATGGGCGTTCTACATTCATAGACTTACAAGTCCGTAGTGGGTAGTACTGGCGTATTAATTTCAATACCACATGGACAGATGTTACATCTGTAAAAGGTCCAAAATACTTGGCTCCGTCCCGTTCAAGACGGCGCGTCATATATACGCGTGGGTAATCCTCTTGCACAGAGACTTTTACATATGGGTATGTCTTATCATCACGAAGTCTAATATTATATTTAGGTTCATGTTCTTTAATTAAGGTATTCTCTAAAATGAGCGCTTCCATTTCCGTCTTGGTTTGAATGACTTCCACATCGACGGCACGCTTCATCATGGCTGTAACCTTTGGTGCGCGGTTCGCATCGTTACGTACATAGGAACGCACACGGTTGCGCAGATTAATAGCTTTACCTACATAGATGATGCGGTTATATTGATCGCGCCATAAATAGACACCTGGCGTCGTTGGTAGATGACTGACCTTTTCCAGTAATTCTTCAGACGGCATGTTTCCTCCTTTCCTTGCAGATTACAAGAGAATAGCTTACACACTTCTTTAAATAATGCCCTTTATGAGTTGAAGGATGTAGTCTATTCTCTTTATGATTTTTCTTTTATGGAAACTTAAATATATATACTATTTTATTTCTTATGCTTCGCTGCTTTCATAAATTTCTTAGTCTGTTCCAATACAGGACCTAAGAATTTGCCGGTATAGCTTTCTTTCACCTTAACAATTTCCTCAGGCGTACCAGTTGCCACGATAGTGCCACCGCGATTACCACCTTCAGGACCAAGATCAATAATGTGGTCAGCCATCTTAATAACATCTAAATTATGTTCGATAACGACAACAGTATCCCCGCCCTCTACAAGTTGTTGCAATACATGTAACAACTTACGAATATCTTCAGCATGAAGACCTGTAGTAGGCTCATCAAGGATGTATAGCGTTTTGCCGGTGCTACGACGCGCTAGCTCTGTAGCTAATTTAACCCGTTGAGCCTCACCACCAGATAATGTAGTAGCCGCCTGACCTAAACGGATATACCCAAGACCAACCTCTTGAAGAGTAACCATCTTACGATTGATCTTAGGTATGGCACTAAAAAATTCTACAGCATCATCAACTGTCATATCTAATACATCAGCAATGGATTTGCCTTTATATTTAACCTCCAAAGTTTCACGGTTATAACGCGCCCCTTTGCAGACTTCACAAGGCACATACACATCAGGCAAGAAGTGCATTTCAATCTTGATGATACCATCTCCACGACAGGCCTCACAGCGACCACCTTTTACATTAAAGCTAAAACGACCTTGTTTATAACCGCGCATCTTAGCTTCTGGCGTTTGACTATATAGTTCGCGAATTGCATCAAATACACCAGTATAAGTAGCTGGATTGGAACGAGGTGTACGGCCAATCGGACTTTGGTCTATATTGATGATTTTATCGATATGTTCAAGACCACGGATTTCTTTATGAGCTCCTACCTTGTGGAAAGAACGATATAACTGATTGGCTAATCCTTTATAGAGAATTTCATTGATCAAGGTAGACTTACCAGAACCACTAACTCCAGTAACGACAGTTAATATGCCGATAGGAAATTTTACATTAACATTTTGTAAATTATTTTCCTTAGCCCCTCGAATTTCAATACAGTTTTTACCTGGTTTACGTCGCTCTTCTGGTAGCGCAATAAATTTACGACCACTCAAGTATTGTCCAGTGATAGAGTCTTCTACGTTCATCACTTCCTCTACCGTACCAGACGCAATAATTTGCCCCCCATGCTCACCAGCACCTGGACCGATATCAACAAGATAATCGGCAGCACGCATCGTATCTTCATCATGTTCTACAACGAGCAAAGTATTGCCTAAGTCACGTAACCCTTTTAATGTATCGATAAGGCGATCATTATCTCGTTGATGTAGACCGATTGACGGTTCGTCTAAGATGTATAATACGCCTACTAGGCCGGAACCAATTTGAGTTGCTAATCTAATACGTTGCGCCTCACCACCAGATAAAGTACCTGCACTACGGTTCATAGTGAGGTAATCTAAACCTACATTATTAAGGAACCCAAGACGAGCATTGATTTCCTTCAAAATTTGAGCACCGATCACTTGTTCACGCTCAGTTAATTGCAGATGACCAAAGAAATCTAATGCTTCTTTTATAGTTAATTGTGTCACCTCATTGATGTTCTTATCCCCTACGGTAATAGCCAATACTTCAGGTTTAAGACGAGCGCCTTCACAGGTTGTGCAAAGCTTAATGGACATAAACTTTTCAAACTCTTCACGCATAGAGTCTGTAGAGGCTTCACTATGACGGCGTTTAACCATCGGTAAAATACCTTCGTACTCTGTAAAGAATTCCTTTATTTCACCTCTCATATTTTCATAGGTAAAACTTACCTTATCCGTCGTACCGTACATCACCTTTTTCTGTAATGCTTTCGGCAATTCATCATAAGTGGAGTCTAAGGAATATCCATTAGCTTTTAATAGACCTTCTACTTGACGCATAAACCAAGCATTAGGATTGGAGCTCAAAGCTTGCACGCAACCATCGTTAAAGCTAATAGAGCCATCTGGTATAACGCGCTCCTCATCAACCTCCATAGTAGAGCCAATCCCTAAACAAGATGGGCAGGCGCCAAATGGACTGTTGAAGGAGAACATACGCGGTTCAATTTTAGGTAATGAAATATGACAATCTGGGCACGCAAAATGTTGACTATACATGTGTTCAGGTCCGTCTACCTCTTGAATCACAACGATGCCTTCTGCCCATTTTGAGGCGGTCTCCATAGAGTCAGCCAACCGAGATTCAATGCCTTCTTTTACAACGAGGCGGTCCACGACGATATCGATGGAGTGTTTCTTGTTCTTCTCTAATACGATTTCTTCGTCCAAGGTGCGCACTACACCATCTACTCGAGCACGAACAAAGCCTTCTTTGCGAAGTTGTTCAAACACGGATTTATGTTCCCCTTTTTTACCTTGAATCATAGGGGCCAGTACTAAAACCTTTGTACCTTCGGCAAAGCTCATTACATCGTCGGTCATTTGTTGTATTGTTTGCTGGGTAATAGGCTTACCACACTCTGGACAGTGTGCATGACCTACGCGTGCAAATAAGAGACGTAAATAGTCGTAAATCTCCGTTACGGTACCAACCGTAGAACGAGGGTTGCGACTCGTCGTCTTTTGGTCGATAGAAATGGCTGGAGACAAACCTTCAATATAATCGACATCGGGTTTATCCATTTGTCCCAAAAATTGACGTGCATACGCAGACAGGGACTCAACATAACGTCGTTGCCCTTCTGCGTAAATCGTATCAAATGCTAGGGATGATTTACCAGAACCACTGAGGCCAGTTAAGACGATAAACTGATCACGTGGCAAGGATATATCAATATTTTTTAGGTTATGCTGACGCGCACCTTTTACAATCAATTGATCTTTCATTATCTTTCCTATTTAAAGAGATGATACCAAACGGCATCATCTCTCCGATTACTAACATGAAATAATATATGTATATTATCGCACATATAGTCTATATAATCTATGTGTTTTCTTACAATCTTTTAAAATTGCTCCTAAGATTTACTTTTTGGACTCGTCCGCTTTCTAGATTTGGTAGAAGCAGGCTTCTTCAACTTGCTATCTCCTGCACTATGCATATCGGACCATTGTTGACGTAATACGCCCAATTGATCACGTAATTTAGCAGCGGATTCAAATTCAAGCTGCTTGGCGGCGGCCTTCATTTGACGATCTAGCTCTTCAATCTTATTGTACAATTCTTCCGGTGTTATATCTGCCACCTTAGGTGCTGATGTATCTTGAACATATGATTCGTGTCCATGGTCCATGCCCTCTGAGGATTTTTTTTGTTTTCCTTTTTTCGGTGAAAGTCCCTTTCCCTCGGTAACCATATCTTCTTCGATTTTCGTTAATTCGATAAGCTCTTTTACATCTTTAGATACAGATTTAGGCGTGATATTATGTTCAATATTATAAGCCTCTTGCACGGCACGACGACGATCGGTTTCATCGATAGCTCGTTGCATGGAACCTGTTACACGATCTGCGTACATGATAACATGACCATTCACATTACGAGCCGCACGACCTATAGTTTGAATCATGGCCGTATCGGAACGCAAGAAACCTTCCTTATCCGCATCTAAGATAGCAACCAAGGAAACCTCTGGCATATCGAGACCTTCACGAAGCAAGTTAATACCAACTAATACATCGAATACGCCAGCCCGCAAATCACGAATGATTTCAGCCCGCTCAATAGTAACAATATCGGAATGAAGGTAACGAACTCGTACGCCCATTTCCTTCAAAAATTCCGTTAAGTCCTCAGCCATCTTCTTCGTCAATGTCGTAACAAGAACCCGTTCATTCTTGGCAGCTCGTTTGTGAATTTCTCCAAGCAAGTCATCCATTTGCCCCTTAATAGGACGAATTTCTATAGATGGATCTAATAGGCCCGTAGGACGAATGATTTGCTCTGCAATATTCGTTTCTACTTCCATTTCGTATGGGCCAGGTGTAGCCGATACGTATACAATTTGATTGATACGCTCTACAAATTCATCGAATTGAAGAGGTCTATTATCTAATGCAGAAGGAAGACGGAAACCGTATTCGATAAGAGATTCTTTACGGGCACGGTCACCATTATACATAGCACGAATTTGAGGCATCGTCACATGCGATTCGTCCACCATGATGAGGAAATCATCTGGGAAATAATCAATCAATGTAAACGGTGCTTCCCCAGCCTTACGTTCAGACATATGACGGGAATAGTTTTCGATGCCCGAGCAATAGCCCATTTCTTGCATCATTTCTATATCGTAACGGGTACGCTGTTCTAAGCGCTGAGCCTCCAATAGACGGTCAGCAGCTTTTAACTTCGCCAACTGCTCATCTAATTCGGCTTCAATACGCTCTACAGCAATATTCATCTTCTCTTTCGTCGTTACATAGTGAGATGCTGGATAGACAGCAACGTGTTTTCTTTCCGCAATAACTTCACCCGTCAAGGAATCTACCTCTACGAGGCGGTCGATTTCATCACCAAAGAGCTCCACACGAATGGCTCTTTCACTATAAGCGGCAGGGAAAATATCAATTGTATCCCCTTGTACACGGAAGGTACCGCGGATAAAGTTCATATCATTTCTCGTATATTGAATATCTACGAGTTTAGATAAGATTTCATCGCGCGATTTAGTTTGACCTAAGCGCAAGGACAATACAAGATCAGAATAGTCCTCAGGGTCACCTAAGCCATAAATACAGCTAACAGAGGCAACGATAATGACATCGCGGCGCTCAAAAAGGCTCATCGTAGCACTATGTCGCAGTTTATCGATTTCATCATTAATAGACGCATCCTTCTCGATATATGTATCACTAGAAGGAATATAGGCCTCCGGTTGATAAAAATCGTAGTAAGATACAAAGTATTCTACCGCATTATTTGGAAAGAAACTTTTAAATTCACTACATAATTGAGCCGCCAAGGTTTTATTATGAGCAATGATCAAGGTCGGCTTTTGAACTGCTTCAATAACCTTAGCCATTGTAAAAGTCTTACCAGTACCAGTGGCACCGAGCAAAACTTGCGCCCATTCACCACGTTCAATACCTTCTGTTAAAGATTGAATCGCGGTAGGTTGGTCACCTGTAGGCGTAAAGGGCGCCTCCACTTTAAATGGTTGGCCCCCCTCGTAATTATATGTACTATGCTTCATTACTGTTCATCCTGATGTTTACGGATGGCTTTCATTTCTTCATCCGTCAAACGACGACCTACATTTTCCGCTTGATTCAACGTATCCTCACCTTCTAAGACTTCGATGAGCATAGCAATAGAAAAGCGATCTAGTGTAGGTGTGGTCTTCTGGATTTCATCAGCCATCATCCAATCTGATTCAGTATAGTTATTAATACGTTCTGTAATTTCTTCCCAGTTTGAAAGTAGCAATCTCGTAATGGGGCGATATAGTTCAATACCGAAGTACTCGATTAAGCTAACTATCTTATTCATATTTTCTAGGCTAACATTACATTCATTTTTTTTATTTTCAGATTCTACATATTCAAGTAAGAATTCCCGGTTATATTTATTTGTCACCTTGAATCATTCCTTTATTAAATAGTGCATTAGCAAATTCTTTTGCATTAAATGGACGCAAGTCATCCATACCTTCGCCAACGCCAATCCAGCGTACGGGTACGCCCAGTTCCTCTTTAATAGAGATAACTACGCCGCCTTTTGCTGTACCATCTAGTTTAGTTACTACAATACCATTTACTGGTACAGCTTGACCAAATAATTTAGCTTGGCTTACTGCATTTTGACCCGTAGTACCATCTAAAACGAGCAATGTTTGATGCGGCGCACCTTCTACGTGGTTATTCGCTACGCGCCCCATCTTTTTAAGCTCTTCCATAAGGTTAACCTTAGTATGTAGACGACCAGCCGTATCTACGATAACAAGGTCTGCATTACGAGCTTTCGCAGCTTCCATTGCATCATATACAACGGCAGCAGGGTCTGCGCCTTCTTTATGTTTAACAATCGGCACACCAACGCGATCAGCCCAAATGGATAATTGGTCAGCTGCAGCGGCACGGAATGTATCACCTGCAGCAATGATAACCTTTTTACCTTCTTTAGTATAATAGTTAGCCAATTTAGCGATTGTCGTTGTTTTACCAACACCATTTACACCAACTACGAGGATAACCTCAGGATGGTGCAAAGTAATTTCATCTTCTTGATCGATGAGCATTTCCGTGATGCGGTCTTCCATAAACGGCATTACATCGCCTGTATGATTAATGATACCTTCTGTTACACCACGACGAATTTCTTTCATCAAGTATTCTGTCGTCTTAGGGCCTAGATCACTAGTAAGCATAACTGCTTCTAAATCATCTAAAAAATCATCATCGATTTGCGCATAACCAATAACGATGCTTTCTACATTTTTTACAAAAGACTTACGAGTTTTCTCTAAACCGTCTTTAATTCTATCAAAGAATCCAAATGCCATTATGCTAGATCCTCCTTCACATCTTCAAATGCTACTGTTAATAATCGCGATACACCGCGTTCCACCATGGTTACCCCTTGAAGTACTTCGGCAGCTTCCATCGTCTTTTTACGGTGAGATACAACGATAAATTGTGTTTCTTTATTTATTCGATTTAAGTAAGAGCTAAATCGTTCAACATTAGCTTCGTCAAGCGCCGCGTCAACTTCGTCAAGCACACAGAACGGAGCTGGACGATAGTCAAGGAATGAGAACAATAAAGCGATAACCGTAAGAGCACGCTCACCACCCGATAAAAGTGTCAATTGTTGACGCTTTTTCCCTGGTGGTTGAATGTAGAAGTCGATACCACCCGTCAAGATATTATCTGGATCAGTAAGTACAATTTGCGCAGTACCACCGCCAAACAATTGGCTGAATACTTCTTGGAATCTACGGCCTACCACATCCAATACATCATATAGCTGTGTACTCATCGCCTTATCCATTTCGGCAATAACCGCCTGTAATTGCGCCTTTGCCGTATCTAAATCAGCTAATTGTGTGGTTAAGAAATCATAGCGTTCTTTAGTCTCTTCGTATTCCTCAACGGCATTTGGATTGACTGGACCCAATTCGGCAATTTCGGCTATCAAACGAGCTTGCTCATCCTTCCAATCGCTAACGGAGCCTTCAATGCGAAGGACTTGAGCATCTTCCAAAGTAAAGCCTAGCTCTTGTAATTCTTCTACAAAGCGCTCACAGTCCATGCGATGACGTGTAATTTTACCTTCCATATCAACAAGGCGACCTTGCACCACTTTGTAGCGTTGATTCAATCGGTCTTGCTCACTGAGGATAGATTCCATTTCCTCGCGCCCCGTAGATGTTTTATCATAAGCTTCATCGCGAAGGGCACGTAATCGTTCAACCTCAGCCGTAGCAGAGGTCAACTCTTGTTCTGCAACTTCCTGAGCCAGAGGGATATCCTCTTCATAGCGTTGTGTAGTACTCACTAACAAATTACGAAGTGGTGTTAAACGCTCAATAATACTAGAAATAGACTGATTACGCTGTTCACGTTGTGATTCCCGTTCCTGAATGGTATGTCGCAAGGTATCACAAGTAAGGCGAGCTTCTGTAAAAGCTTCATACGCCTCTTGTTGCACCTTTTGCAACACGGTTAATCGACCCATCAACGCCCCTTGATTACCATCCATACCATGATCCTCTTGCAAGGAAGCTAATGCTGTTTCTTGATCTTTCAAGTTAGCTGTTGTAGTAGCCAAATCAATATCAATTTGTACTAAACGTTGCTCTTCTTCATGGAGAACACGTTTCTTACGATCCAGCTGATTTTGTATATTTTGTACCTTTGTTTCACTAGCCACATAGAGTAAGTTCGTATGTTGATAGCTTTCATCAAGAGTCGCTTGATCCTTTTCAGTCTCTTCAACCCGTTTTTCAAGGCTTTCTAAGTTAGCTATTAAGGAGCGAATTTGTTCTTCAATTTGTACCAGTTCTTGTTCAAGACTAGCAGCCTCTTCCTTGCGGCTCAATACAGAAGCACGCTTACGTTTTGTGGCACCACCGGTTAGAGAACCACCAGGTTGAAATTGTTCCCCTGTAAGAGTTACGATGCGCAATTGCTGATTGTATTTTTTCTGTAATCCAATGGCATCATCCATGGAAGACACTACCAAGGTGCGCCCCAATAAGTATTGGAAAATATGGGCGTATTTATTATCAAAAGAAATACAATCAACAGCAGTGCCTAATACACAGCTTTCATGTAAAGCCGGTGTATCATATGGTTTACCTTTAACAGAATCCATCGGCAAGAAGGTTACGCGACCACCTTGGATAGATTTCAAATAATTGACACCCTCCGCAGCAGCGCGAGCTGTAGTAGTTACAACGTGGTTAACACTACCGCCTAAGGCCGTTTCGATAGCCGTAGTATATTTCTCCTCTACCGTAAAGAGATCGCCAACAGCGCCCGTGATCTGTTCGCGCCAAGAACCTTTACCATTGAGGATGTTCTTTGTGCCTTCTAAGTAACCTTCGTGCTGTTCCTCCCACTGTGCTAATAGTTCTAATCGACCTTTTGCACGTTGTTCTTGAGTGCGCAGCTTTTGTAATTCCTTACGCTCTTCACGCGCTTTCATGACCGCATCCTTAGCATCATCAACGAGGGCTTGTCGTTGAGCAGATAAGGCATTAAACTTTTGACCTAGCGCTTCAAATTCAGAACGAGCGACTTGTAGTTCACTATCTACCTGTGCTATTTCAGATTCTAGAATAGCACATTGATTTTTACTTTCCCCCTTGCGAGCTTCTAAGCTCCGAATACTAGCCTTAGCCGTTTCAATAGCACTCACAACTTCTAATTGACGTTTCTCAAAAGCCTCTCGATTGGATTGCAAGGATTGGAACTTAGCTTGTTCTGACCTTACATCTTCAACAGCCTTTTTGTAACTCGCTTCTAATTCTTCTAGATTAGACTCTTTTTCTACTAATTGAGCACTTTCATCTTGAATCAATTGATTTAAGATGCGCAATTGTTGCTCCTCGCCCTTTTGCGTAGCCTCTAGCTCGCTAATGCGCATAGACGTTTCATCTAATTCACGGCGCGCTGTTTTTAGTTGCTCTTCTAAGAGACGTAAATGACCAGATAAGCGTTCTTCATCGCGTTGCTTTTCAGTATATTGAGCCTCCCACAACTTAAGCTGTTCCTGCTCTTTTGACGAGGACGATTGCAATTCGTGACGACGAGCCTCTAATTTAGACAATTCAGTTTGAAGCTCAATTTCTTCATCTTTAAAGGCAATATTATCGTTTTCAAAACGTGTTAAAAGACGATCAGAGGTCTTATAATTGTGGAAGCCTAATGCCCCATCATAATCGCGCTTTGCGCGGCTTAAGGTCATATATTTTTTAGTCTTTTCCGCTTTTTCAGACAAAGGTCCTAATTGCTCTTCAATGGTAGCCATTACGTCTCGTACACGCTCCATATTACGATCTGTACTGGCAATACGACGCAATGCATCTTCTTTATTGATCTTAAAGCGAGAAATACCTGCTACATCTTCAAAGATAAGGCGCCGTTCTTCAGGTTTAGAATTTAAAATAGCATCAATTCGGTTCTGCCCAATGATAGCCATGGAGTCTCTACCAAGACCGGTATCTGCTAGTAAAAGATGTATGTCCTTTAAACGACAAGATCGCTTATTAATGAGGAACTCACTTTCACCAGTGCGGTATATACGGCGTGTAATGGCTACCTCAGCCATATCTATATCTAATTGTTGGTCACTATTGTCAAACACAAGTGTAACCTCAGCAGCGCTCATAGGTTTGCGCTTTTCCGTACCAGAGAAAATAATATCCTCTGCTTTTTGACCGCGCAAATTACGGACATTGGATTCTCCCAATACCCATTTCATAGCATCCGTAATATTACTTTTACCACTTCCGTTAGGACCAATAACGGCAGTCATTCCTGGTGAGAATTTTACAATCGTTTTATCCGCAAACGATTTAAAGCCCTTTAATTCCAACCGAAGTAATTGCATGACTGCCTCCTTTCTACCAACAACCCTAAATAATCATATCTTTTATTATAACACATATTGCAGGCCATCAATACAGCAACGAACGGTATTTCTCGTGCGTTCTTCACACCATTCAAATGCATACTGCGGATACTGAATCTGAAAGTATTTAACGTTTCGATTATTAAGGCCTCGCACCTTAGATGTTAAGCATCTCGGATAAGAAATAACAATATTATGCTGTACTGCAATACCATTATTCCTAATATAATTTGTTCTATCATTATTAGTGTTATCTATATATCCACTATTATCAGCATTATAAGCACTAACTCCACTAAATCCTAGATTTTCATAAGTAGCGTAGTCAGTTAGATTAAAACAATCGTTACTTAGTGCGTACGTATACTGAGATGCATGCTCATCAATACAACGTTCAATTCGCTGCTTATACTGTTCGTTCACAACCAGCTCCCCCATAGCGGGCTCATATGGCCCCGCTACTAAGCTATTCCTAGAATCTAATTCTTCTGTACTTTGTAAACCCGTGCGAATGACTTCAATACCATGCTGTTCAAACCAATCTTTTAAAAATGAACAATACTGTATAGCTAGCTCAGTACTTAGTGGTTTATATTCTCCAGCTCTATACTGGTCGGCTAGCTCTGTATTTTCTATAACTAGTACGGGATAGATACGTACAAAATCAGGTCGTAATGCGACTACTGCAATGGCCGTTTCTATTATGGTTTGCCATGTCTCTCCTTTTAGTCCTGGTAAAAGTTGAACTCCAACGGTCATATCACGATGTTTTAATCGTGTAACAGCCTCTACTACCTCTTGTGCCGTGTGCCCCCTCTTAGCATCGACTAAAATACCATCATTCATAGACTGCACACCAAGTTCTACAGTTTTTACTCCATAAGACTGTAATAATGTAATCGCTTCATCACCTACAGCATCAGGTCTTGTAGAGCAACGTATGCCATCAATGAGGCCCTGTTGAAGTATTTCATAGGCAGGCATTAATAATTTATGTTGTAAATCTTTAGTAATAGCCGTAAATGATCCACCATAAAAGGCAACCTCCCAAAACTTTTCATTCCGCTTTGTTCCTACATAGTCTTTGATTGTTTGTTGTATATATTCTGGAGTTAGGTGACTAATACCAGATTGGCCTGTAATACGAGATTGATTACAAAATGTACATACATAGGGACAACCTACGTGAGGTATAAAAAAGGGAATCATACCAAATGGTTTCATAGACACCTCCTCTTCTTATGTAAAAATTATTATTCATCTACTATTATATAGATTATTGTTCATCTATCATTATATAGATCATTATTCATCTATCATTATATAGATTATTACTCACATACTATATATTACTCACATACTATTATACAAAAAAAGCGCCATTCGGCGCTTTTCTATTTATCAGCCATCAACTTTTCTAAAGTCAATTGAGCCGCATGTTGTTCTGCAATTTTTTTACTTTTACCAGAGCCGGCCTCGTAAGTAACACCATTAATTTCAACCTCCATATGGAAGGTTTTAGCATGATCGGGACCACTTTCACTGAGCAAATGATAGACAATATGTTTATCCCCATCGCGTTGCACATATTCTTGTAATAATGTCTTATAATCTTTGCCCCGTTTACCTTCTAAGGCTTGCATGATATAGGTAGTTAAATGCTTTAAAACAAAGGCCATAGCCGTTTGATAATCTGTAGAAATATAAATGGCACCGATGAGAGACTCAAAGGTATCCGCTAATATAGAGTTTCGATCGTTACCACCGGAAGCGCGTTCTCCATGACCGAGCAATAAATATTGTCCTAGTTGCAAAGAACGACTCACAGATGCTAAAGAATCCTCACACACTGTAGCGGCCTTAATTTTCGTTAAATTACCTTCAGCCATATCTGGATATGTCTTAAATAGGTATTCCCCAATAATAAGATCCAAAACAGCATCGCCTAAAAACTCTAATCGCTGATTGTGATGAATATGCTTTGATTTATGTTCATTCGCATAAGAAGTATGTGTAAAAGCACAATCTATAATGGATATATCTGACACAGGTATGTCTAAACGAGCAACAAGCTCATGAAGAGATTCTTCACGAGCTTGTGTTATCTTACTCTTATGCGTTTCGATAGTAACCATTAAGCTTCATAACGGCGAATGCAAAGTGTACCGTTATGACCACCAAAACCGAAAGAGTTAGAAAGTGCACATTTTACTTGAAGTTCACGTGCGCCTTCACGAACATAGTCCAGATCCAAACCTTCATCAGGATTGTCACAGTTAATTGTAGGGTGAACTTTACCAGTTTCGATAGCCATCGCCATTACGATAGTTTCGATAGCACCAGCAGCACCTAACAAGTGACCTGTCATGGATTTTGTAGAGTTAACAGCGATATTTTTAGCGTGATCGCCGAACAATTCTTTAATAGCCAATGTTTCATTTTGGTCATTAAGGCCAGTAGATGTACCATGAGCATTGATGTAGTTAACGTCTTTAGGATCAATACCTGCATCTTTAATTGCTAATTCCATACATTTCCGAGCTTGAACACCACCTGGAGCTGGTGCAGTGATATGGTAAGCATCACCATTGCTACCATAGCCCACAACTTCAGCATAGATATGCGCACCGCGTGCTTTTGCGTGTTCTAATTCTTCAAGAACTACGATACCAGCACCTTCACCCATTACGAAACCATCGCGGTCACGGTCAAATGGACGGGACGCTTTTGTTGGTTCGTCATTGCGTGTAGACATAGCTTTCATAGCCGCAAAACCAGCTACAGCAGCCGGAGATACCGCAGCTTCAGTACCACCAGCAAACATCACATCAGCATCACCACGTTGGATGATACGGAATGCATCGCCAATCGCATTTGTACCAGAAGTACAAGCAGTTACGTCTGTAATAACTGGACCTTTAAGACCAAGGCGAATAGATACGCGTGCAGATGTCATATTTGCAATCATCATAGGTACTGCAAATGGACTTACGCGGCCAGGACCTTTTTCGAATAATGTTTCATACACCTCATGGATAGAGTCAATACCGCCTATACCTGTACCAACTACAGTACCACAGCGATCTAAATCTGCTTTATCTAAATCAAGATCAGCATCTTCACAAGCAAGAACAGCTGCACCGATAGCAAATTCTACAGAACGGTCCATACGACGAGCTTCTTTCTTATCTACCCCATAGTTTGTAATATCAAAGTCTTTTACTTCACCCGCAATGCGTGTTGCATAGTCAGATGCGTCAAAGCGTGTAATCGGCCCAATACCAGATTGACCTGCCAATAACGCATTGTAGAAGTTCTCTTTACCGATACCTACAGGAGTCACTGCCCCTAAGCCAGTAATTACTACACGTTTTTCCAATTATTCCACCTCTTATAGCTATACAGCCCTTTAAATTAATCAATCTCTGCTACTTGCTGTTTTAATTGAGCAAAGATATCTTTAACTGGCATAATCCTATCGACTTTTCTCATATTATTGCCAGAGAACACCAACCCCGTTTCCACATCACCTTGTTGTGCGCGAGAAAGAGCACGGATAATGCAGAATTTATGGGAACAATGTTTTAAACAGTTATCACACACCGTTGGAGGCGCTACAGTACCATCTAAAACAGATTCAGCAAATTTGTTTTTTATTGCTTGACCAGGCAAACCAACAGGACTTTGAATCAATACTATATCCTCAGGGTTTGTAGCTCGTACATACATTTTTTTCAATTCATCAGATGCATTACATTCATCAGAAGCAGCAAAACGGCTACCCATTTGAACACCACTAGCACCGATTTTTAACATTTCAACGATATCACGGCCATCTAGAACACCACCAGCAGCAATTACTGGAATGTTTTTTACCGCTGCTACAACTTCGGGAACGATTTCTCGAGCGGAACGATCCGTCCCCAAGTGTCCACCAGCTTCACAGCCTTCTACGATTACAGCTGCAGCACCTAAACCTTCAGAAATGCGAGCTAATTTTGCGGACGAAACAATTGGTACAATAGGAGTACCAGACTCTTTGCCCATTGCGAACATATCTCTTGAAAAACCAGCACCTGCTACTACAAGATCAATGCCTTCTTCGATGGCAGTCTTTACTAAGCCAGCAAATTGAGTTGCTGCTACCATCGCATTTATACCAATAATACCCGTAGGTGATAATTTTCTAGCTAATTGTATTTCGTATCGTAATTCATCGAAAGGCAAGCCCGATGCCGCAATAAGGCCGATACCACCTTCATTTGCAACGGCTGCTGCCAAGCGAGCTGTAGACAATCTAATCGCCATACCACCTTGAATAATAGGTACTTTGGCCACTAGATTCCCAATGCGAAGTTCAGGGAGCTTCACTATCAAATCCTCCTGTAAATAAAACCGGTTGGGAGGCCACTCGGCCTCCCGTTCGGTTGAATTGTTAGCTTTACAGCTTATTTAGCAGAATCAATATATTCTACTGTATCCTTAACGGTTTTAATTTTTTCTGCAACGTCGTCAGGGATTTCAACATTGAATTCTTCTTCAAATGCCATGATCAATTCAACGATATCTAAGGAGTCAGCGCCTAAGTCGTCGATGAATGTAGAATCAATGGTAACTTCAGCTTCATCAACGCCTAATTGTTCCACAACGATTGCTTTAACTTTATCGAAAGTGTTCATTAGTGGTTCACCTCCTTTCAAAGTGTATTTATATATAGTCTAATTTTACAACTACATTACCATGCCACCATCAACATTGATGACTTGACCCGTAATATAATTAGCAAAATCGCTAGCAAGGAATGTTGCTACTGTTGCTACTTCTTCGGCATCAGCCATACGGCCCAACGGAATTTGAGTAACCATAGCTTCTTTAACTTTTTCTGGTAATACATCAGTCATATCTGTATTGATAAAGCCTGGTGCAATAGCATTAACTGTAATACCACGGCTAGCCAATTCTTTAGCACAGGATTTAGTAAAACCAATTACGCCCGCTTTAGAAGCAGCATAGTTAGTTTGACCAGCATTACCTATAACACCAACAACAGATGTCATGTTAATAATATGACCAGAACGTTGTTTCATCATGATTTTAGATACTGCTTTAGTTACCAAGTAAACACCTTTTAGGTTGATATCGATAACAGCATCAAAATCTTCGTCTTTCATTCGCATTAACAAACCGTCACGCGTAATCCCCGCATTATTCACGAGAATATCAATGTGACCAAATTCTTTATGAGCTTCTTCCACCATGGAAGCAACTTCATCTACATTGGCTACATTGGCTTTAATTTTAATGGCTTTGCGGCCTAACGCTTGTACAGCTTCAACAGTTTCTTGCGCTGCACCTTCGCTACCGCTATAATTTACTACAACATCAGCACCAGATTGTGCTAGATTGATAGCTACAGCGCGACCAATGCCACGGGATGCGCCAGTTACAATGGCTACTTTACCCTCTAAATGCATTTTATCGAACCCCCTTCAAAAATTCAAGCGTTTTCTCTAAGGATGCAATGTCTTCAACATTGGCTAATTCCATATCTTTGTTAATCTTTTTAGTAAAACCTGTAAGTACTTTCCCAGGTCCCACTTCAACAAAGCGAGTAACACCAAAGTTTACCATTTCAGCTACACAATCTTCCCATAAAACAGGGTTAGCGGCTTGAGTAACTAAGGACTCTTTAATGTCATTGGCATTAGTCAAAATCTTACCAGTAACATTTGCAACTACAGGAATTTGTGCATCACTCACTTGGATCTTATCCAATTCTTCCTTTAACCGAAGAGCTGCTGGTTCCATCAAACGGCTGTGGAATGGAGCACTCACAGGAAGCATTACTGCACGTTTCGCTCCTGCTTCTTTCATTTTTTCAGCTGCTGTTTCCACCGCTGCAGTTTCACCGGCAATAACGATTTGTCCAGGGCAATTGAAGTTAACTGCTTGTACAGAACCTACAGAAGCATTTACTTCTTCACAAATTTCTACAACTTGCTCACGAGGTAATGCCAAAATTGCCGCCATAGCGCCTTTACCCAATGGCACAGCTTCTTGCATATATTCACCGCGTTTATGAACTACATATACTGCGTCTTTAAAGTTCAATACACCAGCTGCTACTAGAGCACTATACTCACCAAGACTATGCCCGCCTACGATATCAGGCGTAAAGCCTTGTTCTTTTAGGATTTCATAACAAGCTACGGATGCAGTCAAAATAGCTGGTTGTGTATTTGCTGTTTTAACGAGCTCTGTATCAGGACCTTCGAAGCATAATTTACTGATGGAGTAACCAAGTGCTTCGTCAGCCTCTTCAAAACGTTGTTTTACAATAGGATACGCATTATACAAATCTTGTAACATGCCTACTTTTTGAGAACCTTGACCAGGAAAAACAAATGCCGTTTTCATTAGGGGCCTCCTTATTTACTAAGATCTTGAAGATTCTTAATCACTGTTTCAGCTTCAGTCATGATATCTTTAATGATAGTTTCACATGGTTTAACATCTGTTAACATACCAGAAATTTGACCGATCATTACAGAACCTTCTTTTACATTACCCTCAATAGCAGCTAAACGAAGTGTGCCAGCGCCTAATGCTTCCAATTCCTCTTTAGAACCACCACTAAATTCAAGGGATTTATATTTATGAGCTAACGCATTATCTATAATACGTACAGGATGACCTGTTGTTAAGCCAGTCATAACTGTAGCACGATCTTTTGCTTTCAATACAGCATTTTTATAATTTTCATGGGCAATACATTCTTCGGATAATACGAATCGTGTCCCCATTTGTACCGCTTTAGCACCTAATGCAAATGCCGCAGCCATACCACGACCATCTGCAATACCTCCAGCAGCAATAACTGGTACATCTACAGCATCAACTACTTGAGGAATTAATGCCATAGTTGTAATATCACCTACGTGACCACCAGACTCTGTACCTTCAGCAATAATTGCATCAATACCGCCACGTAATAAGCGCTTTGCAAGTAATACTGATGCAACTACAGGAATAACTTTTGTACCAATTTCTTTCAAAGCGGGAACATAAACACCAGGATTACCTGCACCTGTAGTGATAACAGGAACACGTTCTTCCACAACTACTTCCATAACCTCTTTTACAAATGGAGACATGAGCATAATATTACAGCCAAAAGGCTTGCTAGTGCGCTCTTTTAATTTATGGATTTCATTACGGAAAATATCAGGAGGCATATGACCAGCACCAATAATCCCAAGGCCACCAGCTTCAGAAACGGCTGCCGCTAATTCTGCAGTACCGAGCCAAGCCATACCACCTTGAAAGATTGGATACTCAATCTGCAATAAATCACAAATGTCAGTCTTAATCATCTTGATGTGTCCTCCTTAATACCATTTCAAGACCAGGCTTGCCCATGTTAGGCCTGCACCAAATCCTGCAAACGCAACATTATCACCGCGTTTGAAACGTCCCTCGCGATTAGCTTCATCAAGTGCAATCGCTACAGACGCGGCAGATGTATTACCATACTTATGTAAATTAACAAAAACTTTTTCCATTGGCAGATGTAAACGTTTGGCTGCCGAATCAATAATACGAATATTCGCTTGATGAGGAATGAAGTAATCTAATTCGTTTAACTCCATACCAGCGCGTTCTAAGGATTTTAAAACCGTACGCCCCATCGTTTTAACGGCAAATTTATATACTTCAGGGCCATCCATATGAATAAATGTTAAGCCCTCTTCTACGCGTTGATCATTTGCCACCACAGCAGTGCCACCTGCAGGAATGCAAAGCGCTGGTCCGCCAGTACCATCGGCGCCCATGTCAATACCTTTAATGCCATAGCCTTCAGGTACTTCAGATACTACTGCAGCCCCAGCACCATCACCAAAGAGGATACATGTACCACGATCATTCCAGTTTACTCGACGGGAAAGAATTTCCGCCCCCACGACGAGTACTTTTTTATAAATACCAGAACTAATATAACTAGCGGCAGTAATCAATCCATATACAAACCCAGAGCATGCCGCTTGTAAATCATAGGCTGCAGCGTTTTTAGCGCCTAAGTTCGCTTGCAATACACAAGCTGCCGAAGGAATAATCATATCTGGTGTTAAGGTAGCAAAGATAATCATGTCGATTTCCTCTGCAGTGACATTAGCCATTTGCATAGCTTTTTTTGCTGCCTCGGTCGCCATATAGGATGTATTCATGCCTTCCGGTGCAATGCGTCGTTCTTCTATACCCGTACGCTCTCTAATCCATTGATCATTGGTATCAACCATTTTTTCAAGATCAAAGTTTGTTACTACATTGTCAGGAAGGAAGCTCCCAGTACCAATGATTCCTACAGGTTTATTCATCATAGTCATACTTTAAGGCTCCTTCAATATCCATCGTTTCTCTTATGTGTTGAATAATTTTACGCTCTACTAAATCACTAGCAATTTCAATAGCAGTTTTTATTTCTTTTGCTTTAGAACTACCATGAGCAATCATGAATACCCCATTAACTCCCAAGAGCGGAGCACCACCATTTTCTGTGTGATCCAAACGTTTTGCCATCTTTTTCAAAGCTGGCTTTACAAGCATAGCTCCTATCTTGGCGAAAATACTTCCTGCCATGATACTATCCTTTACTAATTGCGTAAGACCTGTTACTAAACCTTCCGCAAATTTAAGTACCACATTGCCTACGAAGCCATCACATACGACAACATCAACGGCACCTTTAGGAATATCACGACCTTCAATATTTCCTTTAAAATTGATAGTCTTCATACCCTCCAAAATCGGATATGTCGCCAATACGACATCGTTCCCCTTTGTGGCCTCTTCACCAATATTTAACAATCCTACAGTAGGATTTTCTTTTCCTAATAAAAGCTTAGCGTATTCAGACCCCATTAAAGCACCTTGTACAAGATGTTTAGGTTTACTATTAGAATTTGCACCAGAGTCTAACATAACTGTTATACCACTTACCGTTGGCATTGGAGTTGCAATGACAGGGCGATCAATGCCCTTAATGCGACCGAGACCAAACAAAGCCGCTGCAACAGCAGCTCCCGTACTCCCCGGAGCAATTACAGCATCACAACGATTATCGCGAACCAACGAAGTAGCGACCACAACAGATGCATCTTTTTTCTTGCGCAATGCTTGACCTGGATGTTCATCCATGCCGATTACCTGGCTAGCATGATGTACAGAAATACGTGGATTCTTAGCTTCATTATTAGCTTCTAATATATCAAAAATTTGCTGCTCATCGCCGACGAGCACCACTTCAATGTGTTGATTTGCTCGTACGGCTTCAATGGATCCAAGTACAGTCTCCATTGGAGCAAAGTCGCCACCCATGGCGTCTATTGCAATTTTCATAATTTACACCCTATTCTCTACGGATTCCATAATAAATTTTGCGCGAAACACTTCTTTTATTTTATCTCTTATTATAACCCAAATAAAGAACTTATTACCTCGGCGACGAACAATTTCTGCTTTCGCTACCAAATTAGTACCAGATCCTACCGGGTTCTTATATTTTATATTTCCAACTTCCGCAGAGCAAACAGTCGTCCCCATAACCACTTTTGCAAGGGAATTTGCTTGAGCATATAAATACTGCGGTTCTACATATCCAAATTGATCTTCCATATCAGCCGTAGTACGCAACATAGATAATGCTTGGTGCCCCTCGGTGACATCAATCAATTCGCCAACCACTTCATATGATACATGTTCTGCCATTTCATGTGATTGACCTGTAGCCATAACACGAATGCGTTCACGCAATTCAGGAATACCCAATTCTAGTCGATCGAGACGAATTGTTGGCACACTTACACCAAAGTGTGTTGCCAATTCTTCATCAGTAAGAAATGGCGTAATATTCAGTTTTTCTTGTAACTGCTTCTGGCGCTCTTGCTTCTTTAACCGACTCATGGGACCACCTTTTATGACCTAGTATTAATATTACATCCTAAGTATATACAATAATTCCCTTATTGGCAAGACTTTTCATACATATAGTAAGATTTTTTCATAGCATATACAAAATATAGTTGTTTTTTTATATTTTAGTATTATTGTTTATAAAAAATAAAAATGTGTCACCATCTTATAGAATAATCTTACTATAAAATAGTGACACTTGCTATTGATAACGAAACATATAAAAATATGAGTGTATATTTTGAAAGCATATAAAAAAGACGCCTACAAAGTAGGCGTCTCTCTCTGCTCACATATTAAGCATTAGCTACTACTTGTTCACCTTTATAGTGACCACATGTAGGGCAAACACGATGAGGCATCTTAGGTTCGTGGCATTGTGGACATGCTACATAACCAGGAGCTTCTAATTTCCAATTAGCACGACGACGATCGCGACGGCATTTAGACAATCTACGTTTAGGTACTGCCATTATCTGCACCTCCTTAGTACAATCATTAGGATAATCTATCATCTTTCTCATCAAGCAAAGCACGTAACTCTGCAAATCGAGGATCCACCACAAAGGATTCACAAGAACAAGGTGAAACATTTAAATTTGCTCCGCAATGAACGCACAATCCTTTGCAATCATCCTGACATAACACTTGAGAGGGCTCATTGATGATTAATGTATCCCTAATTAGTTCAGTTAAGTCAATTTCTTCTCCATCAAAAGAATTCACATCATCTGCAGCATCTCGACAATCACTAAAGATTTCCTGAAAGAAATCTTTTCGATAATGTTCTGTGGTATTTAAACAACGGGAACAATCATAATCGCCTTTAGACTGAATCGAACCTTGAACGATGTAATTTTGACCATCAAACCAAAACTCACCACTAATGGTTATATCATGACGGCTCCAAGGAAAAGCAGTTACGTCACCAAGCTCAGAGGCTGATATCGTATAGCTATAAGGAAATTTCTTTCCTATATGTTCTTTTGCTTGCTCTACTTGCAGTTTCATAATCTTACCTCGACTCATAATATTATAAACATGACATGGTGCTTTGTCAAATAAAAAAGACTATCTCAAGTGGACTCAAGATAGCCTTTTGGTAAGTCAATTACATTTTTTCGAATTGGTCTTTACCAACACCGCAAATTGGGCAAACATAATCAGCTGGTTGATCTTCGAATTTTACGCCTTCAACAGCTTCGTCATAAACCCAACCACATACTACGCATACATATTTTTCCATGTGTATTTCCTCCTTCACTTGAAAATTATTGTTTAATGTTTATCTTTAATTAATTCAGATACTCTATCTGTAATGTAGTATATCAAAGACATCGAAACTTTTCAATACTCATTTTCTTATTTTCTCATTTTTTATAATATTTAATAATCATAGATACTATGCGGTTTTCTACTACTTAACTCATTTGAAATATATTATCATTTAGTTTTTTTATCTTTAGACTACTGCTGAATATTTTATTTTAATCTAATAATTGGAAATTAATTTTGAAAGCATATTGTTTAAATAAATAACTATAATAACCTTATCTAAGGTGTACATAATTACTATATTATACTATTATATAGAGAAGAGATTATGTGACTACATATAATCTCCAAATAATATTACGCTTAATCTCTTTAGTATATAAGTATATACTGATGAATATTCTTGACTTTATTAATACTCTAATTTTATATAAGAAAATAAAATCATTCTTATATAAAATTCTCCTATAAAGGTATAATAAAGTTTCAGTAAATCTAATTGTTATCATAGGAGGCTTTATGAGAACAGCGTTAACACAACTTTTACAAATCGAATACCCTATCATCCAAGGTGCTATGGCTTGGGTATCTGAACACAAACTAGTTGCTGCCGTAGCTAATGCAGGTGCTACAGGTGTAATTGCTCTTGGTGGTCGTGATGCAGAATGGACGCGCAACGAGATTCGTGCCTGTAAAGACTTAACGGATAAGCCTTTCGGAGTCAATCTCATGTTAATGGCTCCCAATAAAGACGAATTAGTGGATATTATCATTGAAGAAAAGCCTGCATTTGTAACACTTGGAGCAGGCAATCCTGTACCATATATTAAACCATTGCAAGATGCAGGCATTAAAGTTATCCCTGTTGTTCCATCTCTAAAACTTGCTAAACGCATTGAAGAGGCTGGTGCTGATGCAATTATTATTGAGGGTATGGAAGCTGGTGGACATATTGGTAGCCAAACAACCATGTCCTTGATGGAAAATATTTTACCTGAGATTTCCATTCCTGTTGTTGTAGCAGGCGCTATCGTAGATGGTCGTGGTATTGCAGCAGCATTGTTGATGGGTGCTGAGGGTGTACAAATGGGTTCCCGTTTTTTGTTAGCTGAAGAATGCCAAGCCCACATAAATATGAAAGAAGCAATTATCAAAGCCACAGATACAGACTCTGTTGTAACGGGTCTCCTCTCCGGTCACGGTGGAGTACGTAGCTTGAAAAACGAATTCACTACACGTTACTTAGCTGCCGAAACAGATGGTGTCACTACTCCTGAAGAACGCACCAAAATGTCCCAAGGTACTAACAAACGTGCTGCTATCGATGGCGATGTTGTAAATGGTGCTGTACAAGTTGGACAAGGTTTAAACCGACTTACTACTATTGAACCTGCTCACACTATAGTACAAACAGTAATGAACGAAGCTATTATGTCTATTCGTAAAGCACAACGTCTTATTGAAATCGTATAGTTAATAAATTAGGAGTTCCTTATGTTACCATTTCACGGAAAATATCCCAAATTAGATCCCAAAAGTTGTGTTATGCCTGGTGCAGAACTTGCAGGTGATGTTGAACTAAAAGAATATGCTTCCATTTGGCAAAACTGCGCACTTCGCGGTGATGTAAATAAAATTGTAGTAGGTCGCTATTCCAATGTACAGGATAACTCTGTATTACACGTTGATGACGACAGGGCTTGCATTCTTGGAGATTATGTAACAATTGGCCATGGTGCAATAGTACACGCTAGTACCATTGAAGATAATGTATTAGTTGGAATGGGCGCTATTGTATTGAGCGGTTGTCATATTGGCTCTGGCTCTATTATTGCTGCTGGTGCAGTCATAAAGGAGAACACTGTAATCCCACCTAATTCTTTAGTTGTTGGAATCCCAGCTCGCATAGCTCGTACAGATGAAACGCAAATCGAACGTATTCACAATCAAGCACTAAAATATAAACACTTGTGGACTGTAGAATATGGCATGCTTCCTGATGCGGGTGGCGAGGAATACGATAAAAACGCCAAAATCGTATAATTACATATACATTAAAAGCGGATAGTTGATTAACTCAACTATCCGCTTCTTTTCTATATATTATATTTAACTTTTATTAACTGTTATTTATTGCTACTTAGCGCTATTTAATTTTGATTGAATAATTTGCTCTACCATAAGGGCTGTCCCCATTGTTAAAGCTATAGGAAACAACATCTCTACAGAGAAACGAGATAATTCAAGCATAAATACACAAGATGTCATAGGCATTTTTTGTGCAAGGCCTAAGAATACTACGGCCCCCACAAAAGCAGACATTCCCAAAGATACTGGCGCTATAGCAATAGCCCATACGGTACCAAATACGATCCCCAAAGTACTACCTAACATCATAGATGGTGTAATACGACCACCATATGCACCAGCGGCCAAAGCAAGTAAAACAGCTACCCATTTGGATCCAAATAAACCCAATGCATATGTCCATGTGATATCGTTCGTAAAAGTCAACTCATTGCCTGCTTTACCATTTCCAAGAATTTCAGGAAAATACATAGCTAAAACACCAATTAGTGTAAATGCTACGATAGAAATGGGAATCATTACAGGACTACTACGATGAATGGCGGGTAGCTTACTTTGTGTAATATTAAATAAAACAACACCAATTGCAATAATAGCGCCTAAAACGATAGAAAACTCTACATAATGACTCCCCAAACTGGGTTGTGCCATTGTATATTGTATAACATCTCCTACACCAGCTTGTCGCGTCACAAATGTAGCCAAACCACAACATAAGAGGGCTGCACTCATAGCCCGTATATTCCAAGTAAGAAGCAAAGTTTCTAATGTGAAAATTGCCGCAGATAATGGTGAATTATAAACTGCAGCTAAACCAGCGCCTGCAGCACATGCAATTAATAATTGACGGTCTTCTTGTTTTATATCAAAATGTTTAACTAAAAAGGTAGTAATACCAGCGCTAGCCTCACGTGGTGCAACTTCTCGACCTAATGGAGAACCAATACCTACCGTAATTATTTGCAGTGTTGCATGTAAAACAGTAGTAATTGGATTCATATCCATTTTACCAGAAACTGCCGTTTTTATATCCACAACGCCTTTACCATATCTGTGAATCAAAACCCAACCTACGCCACCTATCGCGCCACAGACGATTAAGGGTATTAATCGTTCTATCGGTGATACTCGGGCCACAGCTGCACCAAAGCTCAGATGATCAGCAGAGGAGTAATTATATACGAAATGTTGAATTCCATGTAATAAATGCGTATAGGAAGCCCCTACTAGCCCCGCTATAAAGCCAACTATAATAATGAGTCCTATAAATCGTTTATCATATATCATATTTACTCCATCGCTAATACAATTTCCCCAGCCGCTAATGTCTTTTTAACATCAATGATACGCTGATTTGAGGAACCTCTGAAGCGCAAAGCAGGGTCCTTAAGTTCATCTACAAAGCGGCCATCTACGAGAATGTCGATTTCTTGTAATAAAGCACTTCGCAACTCATCTTCTAAGATATCATCTATTTCATAGCCGGAATAGGCCCAAATCTTCTTTTCTGGCGCCGCTGCTCGAACAGCTCTCACCACCGGTAATAAGCCTTGTACATTTTGAAATGGCTCCCCACCTAATAATGTTAAACCTGAACATGTAGGATTCTTCACATAGGAAACCACTAAATCTGTCTCAGCTTGCGTCCATACCTTACCAGCATTAAAATCTTGGTATTCTTCATTAAAACAATTATAACAACAATGTGTACAACCTGTTACAAATATAGATGTACGAATCCCTTCTCCATTGGCAATATCATATTGTCTTATTTGCCCATATCTCATCATAACCTCCATAGTAGTGCCTATCAACTTTGATCAACACTATATAGATATATTTCAATTTCTCATATATACAGTAAAAGCTGTGCCTTAGGCACAGCTTTTACCATTTAAAACTATCGTATTTAGAACTCTAAAATCGTATCTATTAACATACCCACATCATTAGATGTCTATGATAATTATATTAATCTATATAACAGTTTATCTTAATATGCTTAATATACAGGATAATTATTAAAACTATACCTCTAATAATCTTAAATGTGCATTACACGATCTTTAATTTCCTTTGTGCGCCCTTCATTCCAGAAGTTTTCACCAAGGTATCCACAAGTACGACGGATAACAGTTAATTTATCGCGATTTGTATTATGGCAACGAGGGCATTCCCACTCGTTATGTTCATTTACCTTAATTTCTCCATCAAAGCCACATTCGTGACAATAGTCAGACTTGGTATTAAATTCAGCATAAGAAATATGATCATAAATATATTGAATCATAGTCAAAACAGCTGGAATATTATTAGTCATATTAGGAATTTCTGCATAGGAAATACAGCCACCTGTAGATTTCTTTTGGAACTCAGATTCAAAGGAGAACTTGTCAAATACATTAATCTCTTCTCGTACGCTTACATGATAACTATTAGTATAATAACCCTTATCCGTAATGTCCTCAATAATACCAAAACGAGCGCGATCCAAAGAAGAGAATCGATGGGTTAAACTTTCAGCAGGTGTACCATATAATGCAAAGCCCATGTTATGTTTAACTCGCCATTCATCAACAGCTGCATTTAAGCGATCCATAATCTTCATCGCAAAAATGCGACCTTTCTCGCCTGTATTCGATTCACCGGTAATTAAGCGAGTTGCTTCATAAATACCAATATATCCCAAGGAAATAGTCGCATAACCGCCAGTCAAGAATTTGGCAATTTTCTCGCCTTTTTTAAGTCTTGCAATAGCACCGTGTTGCCAATGGATTGGTGACACATCACTCACTACGTCCTTAAGTAATTCATAACGAAGCATTAGCGCTTTTTCTGCCAACTCAAGTCGTTTATCTAAAATTTCAAAATATCGTTCTTCACTACCGCGGGCTAGAATGCCAATTTGAGGTAAGTTTAAACTTACTACACCAATGTTAAAACGTCCATCAAACTTGTATTCACCATTTTCATCCTTCCAAGGAGATAAGAAGGATCGACAGCCCATAGGACTAAAGACATTACCTGAGTAGTTTTCCTTCATTTTTTTTGCAGAAATATAGTCAGGGTACATGCGCTTAGCCGTACATTGTGCTGCCAATTCAGTTAAGTAATAGTATGGACTATCTGGTGTTACATTATGCTCATCAAGAACATAAATCAACTTAGGAAAGGCTGGTGTAATATATACATCGGCTTCGTTTTTTACACCTTTAATACGTTGGCGCAAAATTTCTTCTGTAATAAGAGCCGCTTCCTTCGCGTATTCATAGTCTGGTTGGAAATACATAAATAATGTAACAAATGGAGATTGACCATTTGTGGTCATCAATGTATTGATTTGGTATTGAATAGTTTGGATACCATCTTTAACCTCTTTACGCGTACGTTTCCACGCTATTTCACGAGCCTTTTCCATATTAGGCTCCATGCCATAAATCTCAACTTGCTCTTCAATAACATTATTGAGGATTTTTTCATAAGATTTACGTACAAATGGTGCCAAAATACGGTCAATACCATTAATACTTTGACCACCATATTGACCAGATGCTACTTGTGCAATGATTTGTGTTGTTACAGTACAAGCAACTTGGAAAGACTTAGGTGTATCGATTTTCTTACCATTGATTACTGTGCCATTTGTAAGCATATCTTCCAAATTAATCAAGCAACAGTTAAACATAGGTTGAATAATATAATCCATATCATGGAAGTGGATAGCTCCACTATCATGGGCTTCCAAAATATCGGTAGGAATCAATTTACGACGAGCAATATCCTTAGATACTTCACCAGCAATTAAATCCCGTTGGGTAGATACAATAGCAGCATCCTTATTAGAATTTTCATCAAGAACACTGATATTACTACGATCTAATAAACCAATTACATCATCATCAGTTGTATTTTGACGGCGTTTAAAAGCTTGAACAGCTTTGTAACCTTCATAGGCACGTGCCGTTGCAGGAT
>OAVP01000060.1_pt1 | contig 76101 bp, 64 predicted proteins | sample 1495311 | NCBI WGS metagenome assembly OAVP01 (sample SAMEA2580102, study PRJEB22360) | human gut metagenome | biome: human gut; feature: human-associated habitat; material: faeces | place: Denmark | collected 2008/2010
TTGTGGCCTTGCCGTCAGCCGTGACTTCCTTATCGCCGTCGGCGCCATCGGCTGCCGACGTCTTGATCTCGGGTGGGATGACCTCGACGGTCTGTCCCTCGTCGGTCAGGTCCTCGTGGCGTGCGATCACGTTGCCGTCCGCCGCGAGCTTCTCGAACGCGACGAGCTTCCTGTTGGAAAGGGTCGAGGTGTCGATCGAGAACGTCACTTTTACCTTGCCCTCGGTGTCCTCGGGCTCGAAGGTCGTGGTCGCTGTCACGGCATTGCCCTTAGCGTCCTTTAGGGGCTCACCGGTCTCGGAATCCATCAACGTTCCGGTCACGGTGTACTCGCGGCCCGTGGCGAGGTTCTTATAGGAGACCTCGTCCTCGACGGTCACGGCCTTGCCGACACCGATTGCCTTGTCGCCGTCGGCCGGATCGGTCGCGGTCGTGCCGATCTCGACGGGCGGGAACTCGACCGTCTGGTCCTCGTCCCCGGGGTCCTCATGCGTTGCCTGGACCTTGCCGTCCAGGTAGAGGCGCTCGAACACGACGGCCTTATGGCCCCCGAGAAGCGTGGCGTCGAACTTGAACTTGACCTTCTGCTTGCCGCTGGATGCCTTCGGGGTGAACTTGGCCGTGGCGGTGATCTCCTTGCCGGCCGTGTCCTTCAGGGCCTCTCCGGTCTCGGCGTCCATGAGGGCGCCCTTGAGTTCGTACTCGGTGCCTTTCTTGAGGCCCTTGTAGGAGACGGTATCTACGATCTCGGCCTGGTTCGATGCCAGGAGCTTGTGGTCCCCGTCTGCCCCGTCGGTGGCGGTGGTGCCGATCTCTATGGGGTTGTCGTCAACCGTGCCGCGGTCGATCGTGTAGGCGTCGCGGCTCACGGTCACCTCGAACTTGACGAGGTTGAGGCTGTCGTTCGCAGCGCAGCGGAGCTCCTCGAAGGTGTAGGTGTCATACGGCAGCGCGCCCTTGGAGTCGTCTGCCGCGGTCTGGGCGTCCTTCGAGCCGGAGAACCACAGGCCGTTGTCAATCGAGAGCTTCGACTCGTCGATGGTGCCGTCGGCGTTCAGGGCGGCGTCGTTGGCGTTGGTGTTTCGGGTATGCGGGCAGGCGGATGCCTCGGTCGTGAGGATGCCGTTCGCATCGGTGATCGCGATGTGGCTCTCGCCCGTGGTCTTGGACGTGATCTTGAACGGGACGCCGGCGAGACCGGTCATATCCTCGCCATGGACCTTGTTGAAGGCGATATCCCCGCGCTTCACCTGCTCGCGCACGGTGGGGGCGTCCTCGCTGGGCTCAACGAAGGTCGAGACGAACTCTGACGACGTGTTCGAGGTGATCTGCTGAAGGTGGACGGTGCTGTCGCTCAGCAGGTAACCGGCCGGGGCCTTCGTCTCCTGGATCGTCACAGTACCAAGAGGAAGTGTATTTACTTTCCCATCAGCGGTTTTGTAAAAGCTATCGCCAGATACTACATATTTTTCAGGCTCTGTACTTGCGCGCAAAAGACTTGTGTAGCCGTTTTCGTTCGTTTTAAGAACCCAGGTCCTCGTGGCCTTCCCGGGCAGGTTCTCCTGGGTGTAGAAACCGTCGTAGTATTTGACGGTGAACTCCGCGCCCGCGAGCGTGCCGGCACCGAGCGGGGAGGCCTTGCCCGTCTCGGCATCGACCTTGGCTACCAGCATGTCGGCTGGGTCGTTCTGGGGGGCGTCGGAGACGTTCACGGTGGCCGTCTGGCCGCCGGAGACGTTTACCTTGTGGACCCCCTCATCGAGTGCATAGGACTTTCCCGCCGTGGTCTCCTTGACGTAGTAGGTGCCCGGGGCGATATCGATCACGTTGGAGTCGCCGGAGGCGTTGCAGGTGAGCGTTCCCACCTGCTGGGTGCAACCGGGGTCGGAGAAGACGCCGTAGGTCGCGCCCTCGAGCGAGTGGCACGGGTTGCTGTCGGAGATGCCGGGGTTCGAGCTCGCCTTCTTGAGCTTCAGCTTGCCCTTGTTGTGGAAGGTGATGAGGCACTGGGTGCCGGTGCCGTAGTTGACGAGGTAGATCGTGTCCTTGAAGGACTGGGGTGCGGGTCCCGGCAGATTCTTGTCCAGATTTGCAAGGAATGTGCCCGCGTTGAGATTGCCGTTGTAGTAGAGGACGGTCTTATAGCACCAGTTGCGGAATGCGGCCGTCGTGCCCTGCATACCGTACTGGCTGGAGTTTTTCGAGAGGGCCGAGAGGGCGATGTGCTGGATAGCGAGCATCTTGCTGTAGTCCAGGGGCGTGCCGTCGTACCAGTTGAAGTTCCACAGGCCCTTCGCCTTCGCCTCCTCGAAACCGGGACCCGTGGGACCGTAGTAGAGGATCCTCGCCATCCCATCGGTGCGGTCTTTCAGGGTCTGATCTCCGCCGCCTCCCGTGTAGCATTTGGTCCAGTCGGTATCAATGGGCAGCTGTGCGGTGGCCGTCGTGGCATCGAGCGGGTGGCGCTTCCCCGGGTCGAGGCAGATCGCCGGGGTACCCTCGGAGGTCGTCGAGTTGTACATGTAGAAGCCGCCGTAGTTCACGCGCTCGCCGCGGGTGATCGTCTCGGTCGCCGCGGCATAGGCGGCAGTCGGTGCCGGCACGACGGAGAGCACCTGGCTCGCGATGAGCACCGCGCCGGTGCTGAGAACCGCGCCTTTCTTGAGACGGGCGCCGATGCGGCCGAAGAGCTTGCCGGCGCACTCCTTTATCTTTCCTCCAGGTCGCATGACTGCTCCATTCTCTCGGTTACCGGAGAGGGGACGCGGGTTTCTGGCTGCGTTTACGGGCATGCGTCCCCATGGTCTAACGTACCGCCGGCGTCGGCGCTATGCCTGCCGATTTGGTGCCACGGGGTGACAGTTTGCGCCTACGGTGCCTATTAGCCCTATCGATTTCACGCTACCGTGGGAGGTGTCCCCGCTGCCCGTAAGGAACAAGTGTTCATGTGAATTCGGGCCCGGTGAGGTTGCGAGTGGTAAACTGGGTGCCACAGAATTCCGGTCGGGTTATTGGCGACGTGAGCACAATGGCGCGTACGCGCCCTCGTCAACGATCAACCGGAGGCAGATAAATGTTTGAAACTGATTGCAATACGGGTGCAGATTCGTCTCGCCGCGAGATGACGGTCCGTGAATTCCTCGAGAGCGTTCCCGGGGTGGGGGAGTTGGTTGTCGTCACATGCGGCGGTTGGCCCACCTGCACCGTGCATATCGACTGTGAGGACAGCTTTCGCATGCCCGCCGATATCGCCCATCGGAAGGTGCTGAATTCGAGTTTCGGATCGATCAATGTAACGACCCGTGGACCGTTGCCCATGGACGTCCCCGTACGCTTCGTCGATTGGTAAAAGCGGGCGTGGGCCAAAAGCCGCTTTTGGGAATTTGAGTATCGAGGGATAGGGGGGTCGCAGTCCCATCATCGCTGAAATGCGACGATAACCGTGCCTTGACGCCAGGTTTGGGACCGTTCAAGATGAACGGTCCCATCATCGTTTTAGGCTAAACCCGACGAGTGCGATGCGTCTTATGATCGGACTTGATCTCAGATCCGGTTTTTCCAACTGAATCGAGGCTGGATTTCAATGATTTTGTGGAAGGGCCGACGAAGCCGGCGTCATCCTTGAAGTCAGGCCTCTCTATGCCCAATTTCCCAAGTAGGCCATCGGACAAAGAGCGGTCAGCGAGCATGGGCGCTATCGTGGAAGCAAAATCGACCTGCATAGCCTCGGCATAGGATATAAGGGGGGTGGTTACCCCCGCCCTAAACTCATCGAGGGAGGTGTAATAGGTTTCCTTTGAGGCATCCGTCACGATAAAGGGAACGAGTCCGGCGCGCAGGCATTCACGAAAGGCGATAGCCCTTCCAACCCTTCCGTTACCGTCCGGGAAGGGGTGGATCGTCTCGAATCGAACATGGAACCTGACGATATTCTCCAGGGACGGCTCGTATTTGTTATATTCCGAAACCAAGCGGTCGATTAACGTGGGGACCTCCTCCGGGCGCGCCGTGATGACGCTTCCAACCCCGTTGCCCAGAATCTTCCACTGGCCGGGCACGTCCATTACTCCGGCCATGAGTTGCAGGTGGATCTCCTTGATGAATTCGGGAGTTAGATCCCTGTCCAGCGAATCGAAGAGAAAATCGAACATTTTCGTATGGTTTGCCGTCTCACGGACGTTTCCGGGGGTAGTCGAGTCCGCGAGAACGGTATCCCTGGTCTCGAAAACCGTTCTTGTCTGCCATTCCGTGAGAGAGCTGCCCTCAATCCTTTCATGGTTGAAGACGAAAGAGACGACAGACGTCTCGTACACGCCATTGGGGACGCGGCCTTCTCGCTCGGATGCGATTTGCTCGATATAGCTGTGGACAAATCGCCGCTGCAATTCCCGGCTTAAAGGCATATCTGTAAGTGAGCTATCGGTGGGTCTCTTTTCCTTTTTGCCCCCAGCCAGAAAACTAAATAATTTGTTCAACATATATCTGCATACTCCGATGGACGCGCCGATTTCCAGGGACATTTTACCCTAGAAATCGGCGCGTCCACGGTCGGTCTGTCACCCCCTGGCACCAAACCGACCGGCACTGTGCGGGTTGTGGCCTTACGCTTTTGATGGGGCCGAATGCCCACAAGCGACCATGGCCTTGTGGCGGGCTGGTCGCCACAAGGCCCCGAGCAACTGATGGCAACCGTAGTTCCTTGGAGGATATCGAGTGCTGGATAACCTTTCTCTTATGGGGCCGGAAGAGGAGGAGCTTTCCCTCTCGGCGGTAGTTTCTTCCGCAACCCTTCTGCCCGCTTGCGTCTACTCCGTCTATTCCATTATCGTCAATATCATGCCGGTGATGGGCAAGCGTGCCGCCCTGTTCTACCTTACGCGAGGGTCCATCGAGACCGTCTGGATCCCCATCGCCATATTCATTTTCGCCCTCATGGCCCGTAAGGTCGATGACTGGCGCCTTTTCGCGCTTACCGCCATATTCGGGCTCGTGGCGTGCATCATCGCGTTTATGAGGTTTGATCTGTACCAGACTGCCGTTTATCTGGCAGTGGTCCTGTGCTGCAGCCTGTCCGCTATCAAATCGAGGGAGTACTGAGATGGGTCCCCGGAGCAAGAATGGGTCTCGCGGCGCCATCGTGAACAATACGACTGGAGTTCAGTCGATCGGGAATGAGAAACGGTCTCAACACGACGAATCTGGGTTCGGTGATTCCGCGCCCATTTCACGCCGGGGCCTCCTCGCGGCTCTCGCAATTGCAGCCGGCCTTGGAATCATGCGCAAGACCAGGGCATACGCGCTCGCGGCGCAGAATTTCGGGCGCGGGGAGTGGATTGGCAATAAATGGGAAAACGGGCACATATCAGGTGCCATCACGCATCCCCATCCCCAACGCGGGGTCAACGATTACTTTTTCGGCAAGTCGACCAACAACGGCGCATGGAACGTCACCGCAAACGGCAGCCAGAAACTAATTGCAGAGTTCGCCTGTGTCGTGGAGTGCGACTGGTCTGACGAGCTATATGACCATATCGTGTTTCGTCCGTACTATTACTGTGCCTCCCTTAGCCCGAATGGCCATCACCTCTGGTATGGCGAAGCGGACGGCGACGACAACCGAAGCTACGTATTCCTCAACGGCAACCAGGTCGGAACGTTTCAGGGCAACTTGATCAATGGCGGTTGGGGCACCGGCTGGCTCGCCAACGGATTCTACGAGGGCCCAGGATGCGATACGTTCGTCCGAAGGCAGGCGGCGCCCCATGACGAGAGGGTCCTGGCCCGAATGGACATCTGGAATGTCTGGATGAACGGAGTCCCGGCAAACAAGAATCCCAATGACATTAAAGGGCAGAGATTTGCCCCCGATAACGATATGGCGATCAACGTCGAGAAAATCTATATCGAAAATGACCTGGCGCTTATGGGCGGCATTTTCAAGGTGATCCCGGTCACGGCACCGGACCTGAGGCTCGATCTCATACAGGGCGGCTATGAGAACGGTATTCCCGTGACCCGATACGAAAACGGGCGCGGAACATGCCTTTGGCAAGATTATGACGGCGTCAACCAGAATTGGATGTTCTGGCCAAATAAATCTGACGGCCTCGGGTGCTTTACCTTCTGTATAGCGAACATGGTCGGCCCAGGTCTTGACCGCGGCCTTGACAACAGAGGGCATACGTCTCCAACTATGGAAAGGGGACATGCGGAAATATGGCGCAACCCTGAGTCCACCAACCTCACGAACTCGTGGTGGGTTCACCACGAGCCGTCTATTACGAACGAGACGGATCACAAATGCTGGTTCATCACCTCGGACGCGGACGGCCAACGACTCGACACATGGGGCGCTACAGAGGACAGTACCGATTGCGTGGCAGTTTCCAGTCCCGCCTGTCCCGGCGCCTGGGCAAAACAGGTAAATGCGCAATGGATGATCGAGGAGGCCGTGTGCCACGGCGAGGTCGGTTTGTCCTCAGATGAGGCAAAGCCCGGCGATTCTCTAAAGATTCTCGGGTGGCACAATAAATTCAAGGATGAGACGAGGTACATTCGCCCTAAAAGCTGGGTACTCGGCACCAAGAATGAAAACGCTCTTCCCGTCTATCCAATCTTCCGCCTATATATCAGCGACAGGGCAGAGGAAATTACCGAAGACGATGCGGTAATCATGGCCTCGTGCCGAGTCGGACCATGGGGAAATGGCAGCCAGCAGACTGAGGCATACTCGCATCGCCATATCGGATGGCCGCATGGCGGAGAGCCCATTTTCAGCCTTGAAATGAGACTTCAGGATTCCAATTACAGCGGATCGATTCATTATGCCGCGCAGCGGTGGTATGGCGGCGCCTGGGATGAGGGGGCGGACGGAAGTAAGGTCTGCGCAAGCGGAGCGCATGACACCGAGGCGATGGGTCGGGTAAAGGTGTGGCTTACCGGAGATATCGCCGATAGGTATGACCTCGTCGTGAGGACCAAGCTCCTCAACGGCTCGTGCGCCTGGAGCGATCCCGTCTATGTCTACAACTCAAAGGACAGACCGCTGACTCTCGAGACGGCTCCGGCATGTGGGCTCGAACCCGACGGCAGCTCCAATACGAAGATCTCGGGTATGAACGTTCACCTTATTCGCAAGCCGACCGCCGCCCGCGTCGTACGGGAATTCAGTACCGATGAAAGCCTCACGCTCACCGATGATCTCGGTTCCGGTTACCTATATGTCGCCGCCATGTTGGGGCTGCGCCTGCCCTCGAGAAGCACCGACCGCATTTGGACCGACCGGTACCGCGGCACAGTCGTCTCCAAACCCTGTCGAATCGAATCTGCCTGCGTCGAGTACTATGCGGACGGCATCGATGGCGCCCACCTTGTATATCGTGATTCCGACGTCCATCCAGGTGACGCCTACGCGCCCGTAGATGCCGCACTTGAGGCGGCTGGGAAGAGGCCCTGCAATCTCGACCACCATTTCGGGGAGGATGCCGCCTCGGGCTTTACCGGATGGTTCAAGGACACCGCCCTGGTCAATCCGGCCGTCTCCCTTGAGATTCCCGAGAAGGGCTCATTGAAGCTGTACGGGCGCAACCGCTGCACATTGCGCATCGAATATGCGGAGGGATCGGTCGAGCCCGACGACGGTGCCGTTTTCAGGAAGGAACCGAGCGATAGGGCCGAAGTCGTCGAAGGTGCGCTCGGATTGATCGACTTCACCGGACGCATCGAGAAGCATAGGCTCGACAAGATCGACCTGCCGGCTATCGGCGACGATGGGGTGGCACATGCGGCCTTCTATCGCGGCGAGTCGGTGACGCTCGCCGGCTCCGCTGACGTGTTCACCAAGCGGGAGGACGGAACGTGGCGCCGCCTCGTCTTCAAGGGCTACATGCCCGATAAGGCCGGGGGGGGGTCGCCTCTCTCGACAATCAAGATGGAACGCGACACGACCGTGTACGCCATGTGGGCGTATGCGGAATCGGACGGCGTCGCCAGCACGAAGAGATAGATATCAGTCGGGACGGAGGTGCGGCCTCCGTCCCGAGCCCGCGCACGTCCCTTACGGGAGGTGTGCGTAGATGAATGCCTGCAAACACGATAACGAGGCAGCCGTAGACAAGCCTTTAATGGAGACCCCGATTACCAGGAGGGGTCTGTTCGCCGCCCTGGCAGTTGCGGCCGGGTTGGGTCTGCTTGGCGCAGACGACGCGCTCGGTTGGGACTACTGGGGTCAGAATGCCGGAATCGGCCAGGGGTTTTGGGACGCTTACGGCATGCTGAACGGTTTTGTCGGCAGGAGCAGATCGTATAAAAACCCCAGTGCTAAGTGCATGGGGTATGCAACAAGTTGGTGCGAATGGACATGTTGGCCGGGAACCCAGCAGCTCCGTTGCGCCATTAACCTGCAAGTCGAATGCGATTATGAAAACACGTTGTGGTACCACATCAGCTTCTACCCGCTCTCGGCCTGCGGTGACACCAACTACGGAACCTCGCACCGTCTCTGGTACGATAATGGCGAGAACGATAACCGCGGGGCTATCTACGAGGATGTCCCTGATAAGGACCATAAGATCCTTAGCTTCAACTGCGACTTAAAGAATAACTATGCAGGCTGTCCGTCCCCGGCTCAGCAGGCTACATTCAACACCGGATGGGAACGCCGCTCCTACAAGGATACCGGCAAGTGGTACCGACGAACGGGCAGCGGTTTCTCGCACAGTTTCGCATCATGGTTCGAGCTACGAGATATCAGAATCGATAAGGTCTGGCATAGCGAATGGGGGGCCAAGGCTTTTGGAACGGGCTGGTGCGCGACCAGCTTTCCCGCCATTCCGCATGGCTCACGTCAAGACTTCTTCGGGATGGTCTGCCGTGTGCACGCCGCCGTTGACGATTCACTCAACTGGGACGTATGCGACGCCAAGTCGTCAAATCGCACGCCGGTCTATCAACAGGAGCTCTTCGCCGGGACAGGCAAGGCCAAGCCCGAGCCGAATTTGAACCAACTCTTCCTGACTGAATTCGCCAACTATCAGGAGATCGGCGGTGACTACGCCGATGCCGACCAAAGCTACCTCATCACTTTCCGTCCCGCCCACGTGGTGGATGGATCCGCGGCCCTCAACGCGTACGGCGGCGGTCCTTTCAACGGCATTGACATCAGGAGCAGCACCAAGCGCGATTTCGTCATCCATAAATACACCGTCGCCGATCGCACCTGCGGCTGGTGGCTTGTCGACAACTGGAACTCTGATGGCACCAAGAAGGCCGTGCAGGTCATCAGTGACGCGTCGGGCCAGGTCGTGAACCGCTATCGCGGCACGACCGCAAAGCCGACGCAGCTATTCATGTGCCATGGGGGCTATGACTCGGATACGCAGAAGAACATTACATCCGAATGGGTCATCGAGGAGATTCCGTTCACAGGCACGCTTGAGCTAAATAGCGGCGCTGATAAGGTCACCTGGCCCCAACCCCCGACCTGCAGTGACCCCTTCGCCACCTGCTATCCGGCCAAAAAGGAACTGTGGGAAAAGATGGGCGAGCCGACCGCGATGATCTACCGCTGGTACGCCGCTGCAAAACCCGACTCCGCACCCGATGAGGACGCCGTGGTCATGGGGCAGGCGCGCATCGCCAATACGGGCGAATTCATCGAGGTTCCCGCCTACCGCCACGTTGGCACGAACTTCAACCCGGACTATACGCTCGAGGCTTTCCGTCTCTACCTGAAGGGAACGAGCTACGAGGGCTCGATCGGGTACATGGCGCTTTCCTGCGACAACGGAACCTGGTCCGACGCTCGAGCCGACGGCGAGTGGATCGGTCAAGGCGGTTCAAGCCCGCGCTGGAGTCAGGTAAAGGTCTGGCTCGAGGGTGAGGTCGCACGCCATTACGATCTCGAGGTGCGCACTTTCCAGAGTGATATATCGTGGAACAGAGCCTATGTGAACGCCACGAGCGCCGAAAGCGCCTCCGCCGTAGGCGTGGCTGGCAAGACTTTACGTTGCTTGCAGGTTGCCCTTATACCGAAACCGACCGATGCCGTGCTCGTAAAGGAGTTCTCGCGTGACGCGCGGAAGCTCGAGCTTACAGAGGACGAAGCCGACGCACTGAACGGCATGTATCTGAGTTGCGCAGTCCAACAGGAATTCAAAACCGAGAAGCGATCCGGCACGGCCGAGGCGTGGCCGCTCGTCCACCGTTTCCACGGTACCGTCGTCACGCCCGGCGTCATGTATTACGCGAAAAAGGCTACCATCACCTACTACGCCGACGGTGTAGACGATGACCATATCGTCTATATCGACCACGCTGATACAGGAGAGTACACGGCATCCGAAGCCGCCACGCAGGCAGCGCTGAAGGGCGTTTGCAACCTCAACGAGCATTTCGGCGATGCGCTTTCCAGCGGCTACACCGGATGGTTCGCCAATAAGGCTTTATCCGAACCTTTTACAGGCGCGAACCTCGTCATGGGGCAAGAAATCAGCATTTACGGGCGCAACCGCTGCACGTTGAGGGTTGACTACGCCGACGGATCTTTGAAGCCGGAGGAAGGCGCCGTCTACGTATCCAAACCCAAGGACGGCGCTTCGCCTGTGGAGGGCGCACTCGAGCTGCCCGATTTCTCCGATGTGGCAGAATCCCATAACCTCGACGGAATCGAGTTGCCTGCCATAGGCGATAACGGCGCAGGGCACATGGCCGTCTTCTACGGCGAGCGGATTTCGCCTGTAAAAGGCCGTCTCTTGGGGCGGGCGGATTTCCTTCGCCGTACCGGCGGGCGTTTACCGAAAGATGGGCGACGGCACCTGGCGACGCATCGTGTGCGACGCCTACCTGACCGATAAGGCGGGGGGGGGTTCGTCCCTGCGAAGCATCAAGATGGAGCGGGACACCACGCTCTACATCAGGTGGCGCTACGCGGATTCGGACGGCGTCGCCAGCGCGAAGAGATAGATATCAGTCGGGACGGAGGTGCGGCCTCCGTCCCGAGCCCGCGCGCGTCCCTTATGGGAGGTGCGTGTAGATGACGGCTTGTAAACAAGATAACGAGGCAGCCGTAGACAGGCCTTTGAGGGAGACCCCGATCAGCAGGCGGGGCCTGTTCGCCGCCCTGGCAGTCGCGGCCGGGTTGGGCCTGCTCGGCGCAGACGACGCGCTCGGTTGGGACTACTGGGGTCAGAACGCCGCAATCGCGCAGGGCGCCTGGGATACGTACGGGATGCTCAACGGCAAGATCAACTGCTGCAAGGGAAGGTCAAATCCTCCGAACCAGTGCATGGGGTGGGCAAACGGATGGACCGAATGGTATGCCTTCCGCTATGCCTACGTCCAGATTCTCCGATACGCCCTCAATTTCCAGGTCGAGTGCGACTATGAGAACGAGCTATGGTTCCATCTCTCCTTTTACCCGCTGACCGCCTGCGGTGACACTAACTACAACCCGAACGGCAAGCGCATATGGATTACGTCCGATGACGATAACCTGGGCGCAATCAAAGAGGACGAGCAGGAAAACAACATCGTTACATTCGATGGCAATTTGACTAATGAAGAGCTGGGCGTCGGCACCGGTCGGCACGATACCGGCTGGAAGCACTATCAATACAATGAAACGGGGAAATGGTACAGGCGCACATCGAAAGACGTGACCCATAGATGGTGCGCGGACCTTAACATCTTCAATATCTACGCCGAGGGGAAATACCACGCCGAGACGGTCAATGCCCTGCACTCCCAAACCGGCTGGTTGACCTCGACCGTGGAGCACACCTATCTAACTAGCGAGGACATCCAGGGTATCGTCTGTCGCGTTCATGCAGCAGATGATGACACCCTGAACTGGGATGTCGCAAATGCCTCTATTACAGATTCAACAGATATATACCAGCAGAAATTCAAGGACAATTACAACCAGCTACTCCTGACCGAGTTCTCGAAAGTCCGCGATGCCTCCTATCTCGATGATTGGGGACCCGTCCCCGGGTTTCTCACGACGTTCCGGCCGGCCCATGTGGCCGACGCGTCCTGTGCCGTCAACGCCCTATGGGGAGGCCCGTGGGATGGAAAAGAATTCAGCCATGGCGCCTGTACGCAGCCGTTCGCAATCAACAGGGCCGGAGTCGACTCGAGGGCAAGCGCCTGGTGGGTCACAAAAGTATTTTCCGAGGGCACGCCCCTATTCGAAGACGGTGCGGTCGCGATTATCAATGACGCATCGGGACTATGCGTGAACAGGCCGAACGCCACCGTGGCGAAGCCAGATAAATTGAATCTCTTCCATAACGGCTACAAGGCGGGGGTTGCCGGAGACCGGGCATCGGCTTGGGTTGTAGAGGAGATCCCGTTTACGGGGTCGCTGAGCCTGAATGACGGGGCATCTGAGATCGTGGCAGGAAAGACGGTGACGTGCTCGGATCCACTCCTCTCGTGTACACCCTGCAATAACTGGTCGGACGTCAAGGGCAATAATGGCGGGACTGCCGTGTCGAACTTTGTGTACCGCTGGTACTATGCCGACGAAGGTGATGTTCCAAGCGGCTGCTCCGGGGCGTCAGTCATCGGGTCGTGCCATCTGTCGAACTTCGGCGACATGTCCGAATGTCCCGCCTATCGGCATGTCGGTATGAATATGTCGCCCAAGATGTGCATAGAGGCGATCTCGCTTCGCCTGGACGGTTCCCCCTGGCAAGGCTCAATCTGCTACAGCATGCTTGCAAAAGGCGGCGAATGGAGCGATGCCGCCGCAGACGGCGCTCAGGTCGGCATGAGCGGCAAGTCTCTACGCTGGAGTGCCATCAAGGTATGGCTGACCGGCGAGGTATCCCTGCATTTCGACCTTGAGGTCAGGGCGTTCAACTCAAATTCGTCATGGACTGGGGGATACGTCTCCGGGCACGATCTCGATTTCACGAGCGTCAACGGCTTTGGCGACCTGAAGGGCGTCAACGAGCTTCGCTGCGTTCAGGTCGATTTGATTCCGAAACCAAAGGGCGCAACGGTATTGCGTGAGTTTTCGAAGACTGCGAGGGAGCTCAGCCTATCGGAGCGGGAGCTTGATTTGGTTTCGGGACGCTATCTCTCCTGTGTGGTCCAACAGGTGTTTCCCACGGAATTGCGCAGTGGCATCAACTTTGATTCGCCGCTTGTGCACCGTTTCCACGGCTCGATATCTGCCGGACCCGTTCATGTCGGAGGCATCAAGGTCGTCTACCATGCCGACGGAATCGATGATGGGTCCATTGTGTTCACCGAGAGTGCTCAGCCCGGGGCCCATGCGGCAAGCGCCGAAGCCACCTCAGCCGCCCTCAAGTCCCACTGCAATCTCAACGAGCATTTCGACGAGGATCCGAGCACTGGCTTCACGGGCTGGTTCACGGATAAGGAGCTGACCGCCCCTTACGGAGGAACCGAGCTGTCGACGGGCGACGAACTCCATCTCTACGGGCGCAACCGCTGCACCGTCCGCATCGACTATGCCGAGGGGTCACTTCACCCTGAAGAGGGGACTGTGTATCGAGCCGCCGCAAGCGATAGCGCGGACGAGGCTGTCGATGCCCTCGAGCTTATGGATTTCAGCAGGGGTGTTGAGGCCCATGTTGTCGATGGCCTTTCGCTCCCCGCCATAGGGGACGACGGTGCTGGTCACAAGGCGGTCTATTGGGGTGAGCGCGTGGCGCCTGTTAAGCCCAGCGGGGTTTACGCGAAGCAGCCGGACGGCACCTGGCGACGCTATGTCGCCGAGTGCTGGTTGACGTCGGCGGCGGGGGGTTCCTCGATCGCATCAATCAAAGCGAAGAAGGACACCACTCTCTATATCAAGTGGTCCGTGGCGCAATCAGACGGCGTCACGAGTTCAAAGAGGTAAATACCAATCGGGACGGAGGCGTGGCCTCCGTCCCGAGGCCGTGCATGTCCCTTACGGGCGGTGCGCGTAATTGAGCGTATGCGAATTTAAGGATATCGCTGATGGTGCCGTAGTTGACCGTCGATCCTTGTTGGCTGCCACAATGACGGAGGCTGGGCTTAGCATCGCAGGCTTAACGGTAAAGCGGGCGGCAACGACGGTCGCCGCAACTAAAATCGATATCGGAAAAATGTATCGTATCCGTTCGGCTCCTTCGTCACCTGAAACTCCAGATGACGCAGGTCACCTACAAGGAGCTAGCAAGAGGGCCCACATGGGCCCTCTTCTTGAGTCTTCTCAAATAAGTGAAATAACCCGGTCGCTTGTTGTGGCTGGGCGTCTTTTTGGCTTCAGCCTTCTTCACGAGCCTCGCAAGTCCGTCCTTCAATGCCGCTGTGCCCGGCGCATTTTCCGGGGCCTTCTGCTTTAAGGGGTAGACTTCGCGTAGATGCTCGAGTCGGGCGGCGTAGCGGGCGTTGATGAACGGCGGCACGCCATCCGTCTCCCTGAACTCGTTATGGTCGGCTGCGATCTGGTCGATGAGATCGCTCGGGTAGGTTTTCGTTGCCCTCGATTCCGTGACCTTAAATTCGGGCCCTTCGTAGGAATCCCATGCGTCGATACGCTCGATATGGTAAAGGCGATCAGATTTCGAGCGCGAAACGGCAATCCACTCCTGGGCGTCGTCCGAACGCCATTCGCTCATGCCGCATGCCAGAAGAATATGACTAGAGTTACCGTTCACGTCGAGATCGTAACCGAGGCATGGATAATGGACCCGGTGGTTAAAGAACAGGCTCCAGTCAGCACATGATTTGATGGCGGCGACAAGCTCGGTCAGTTCGAACGTACGGGATGAGAAATCCAGCTTGGAGGAAGTGGCCTTCCCCATTCTCGACCAGTAGTAGCCATGCTTTTCACGTGCCCTGTCCATGCTCAGCCTGATTTTCTCGGCATCCATGTCGTTGAGGGCGATGGCCGTCTTGCCCAAGTGGGCCATCGGCACCTTGTAGCCATTGAAGTCGGCATACAGGTCGACGTGAATCCTGTCCGACTGGCGGATTTCGTCTGCGAACTCGCCCACGCTCACAAAGGGCAGGACGGTAAACGAGTCGGCGTTACCCCCGTTTTCCAAGCGAGATTGCCTGCATAGGCTGACCACGGCGTCTCGATATGAGAGCGGTCCCTGCCCTCTGTTCGCCGCCATGCGTATCTGATCGACAACCTGTCTGGGCATCCCGTGCGAGTCTGCAAGCAGGTACGGGTCGCTGTAGGCGAAGCTCTTGCCGAGCGCGAACTCCTTGTATCCGGTGGCAGTGAATAGGGACTCAAATGCCCGATTCGGCCAGTTGTCGGGGCCTTCGAATATCGCGTTCAGGCGCTTCGAGCAATCGATGAGGCCGAAGTTCATGTATGCCTCGTCCGGCGCGCGATCGCCCGCATAGCTCCTCGCGATCCGGGTCATGCGGTCCGACAGCTCATCTATTGCCATCGCCTTTCGGTAACCCGGCCAGTCGGCGGGGGAGAGCCAGGTGCCGCTCACGATTTCCTCGAGTGTGTGAAAAGGCGCGAAACGGCCCTCGAATTTGATCTCCGAGGCGCTGGGAAGAAGGGGCGTCTTGCCATCCCATTCGACCCCGGGGCCGTCCATAAGGCCGGCATCTACCGGATCGGCACAGTGACGGTCTCTCAACACCATGCCGTCCTTTTTCGCGTTATAGCTGAACAGGCCGTCCTCCTCGTTGAACCCGAGAGAAACCTCGCAGCCCTCAACTGCTCCGCTCCATACCCTCTCATACATTTCAATCTGCCCCTTCTATCGTTAATGCCCGAACTTGGGTCCGCGGGCGTTTGACCTCGGGATTTGTTGGCGACGCATGCCTCCCGCCGCCACTCCCATCCCATGGATAGCCGATTTCTCTTGAACGACCGCAAGGGATCGAAGCTGCGTGCTCTTGAGCTCACGGGCGCTAGCGTATGCGGCCATGTTGTAGGCATTTTCCTGGCTCACCATCTCCCGCTCGATTGCGGCGGCAACGAGCGTCCTGTCCGAATGCGGATCGAACGCGACAGCACAGGAGACGAGCCTGGACAGTGCCGAAGACCCGTCGATAAAGGTCAGGGGGACCGAGTAGCGCTCCCTGCACCACCTGGCCGCGACGGCACGCGTAAGGCTCTCGCGCCATCCTTCGCCCTGTGCGGCAGTAAATGTGTTGAGGGATCGGAACCCGTTCTCGCGCATGATGTCGTTTAGATCCTCGGTCTCGATATAGCCGTCCTGCCCCACGACCGGGTCGTAGATGTCGTAGGCGTCTTGGAGGACCTGCCAGCCACCGTCGCCGATGGGCCAGGCCATCGCGAAATCCGTCGTCGTCCCGTTCATCGCCTGGAACCCGAGGCCATGTACCGTGAAGCTGCCGCACCACGTGAGTCCGTAGCGGTCACAATCATCTGCACCGGGCCTCACCGACGGGCCGTCATCCATGTCCCTCAGCCAATTCGGAAGCATGCTCGGGTCGAGCTCCTCGGCCATATCTCTCCCTCCGTCTGAATATCCGATGGTCCAATCATCGTTTCGGAGGAGGTAGGGCAGGCGGCTATGAACAAGTGTTCCAGGGGATGTCACCTCCTGGCATCATGTGAATGGTCGACTGCATTTACGAGAGCTTAGACTTGGAGAACGTATCCATAACGAGGAGAAAGACCGCGGAGATGTTTGGTCCCGCTACACAGGTAATCCTGTCGCTAATGCATGTATCGGTGATCGTTGCCGCACTGTGGACCATGGAGAAAATCGTGACGACGATTTTGGATGGGTTTTGCAAGCCCAAGGAGAAGGATCGGGAGAAGTGCCGCCGGGAGTACCAGAATCGCTGTATGGACGGCAAAGAGGAGCACGCTGAGTGACGCGCGCGATGCGCTATGACGTGCTGCGCCGGGACGGCTTCAGGTGCGTCAAGTGCGGTCGCGGCCGCGAGGACGGCGTGAAGCTCCACGTCGACCATATCAAGCCAGTCTCACGTGGGGGAAAGTCTGTGATGGACAACCTGCAGACGCTCTGCGAGGACTGCAACTGCGGGAAGGGCAACAAATACGAGGAGTAGCGTATCCGATTAACAGAAATAGGGGACGGGGCACCATGGCTATGTCCCGCCCCCTATTTCTGTTAATCAGTTCAGCCCTCTAAGTATCCTTCTCATCGTGAACCACCGTAACGCGGCGAGTGCCGACTGCATCGAGATGCGAGCCGCTGAATACCTTTCCGTCGGGCTCCAGCTCGAAGCCGCCATTCTCAAAGGGAGCGGCCATGCGCTCGAGGTCGGCATCGGTGATATCGTGCTTCGCCATAAATTCGTTAACGTTCATGCTAATCACCTCTCCAACCGGGTTTCCTAAGTGTCTTGCCGCCCGGTGACATCTTCCCGTGGAATTGATAGAAGCAATCATCCCCTGAATCTAAGATGCAGCAAACTCGATGAGCTTGCTGCTCAAGCCCTGTATTCAGAAATCTTAGTGTTCTTCCTTTGGCGCCCCTCAATCCATTTTTGGACAGCGAGGCAGGCGAGGGCATTTGTCACGGTACCGTGCGGACTGTTTTCCCAGGCATATCCGATTCGAACCGCGGCGTCGGCCAACTCGCTGTGCGCGAGGCAATTGGGGTCGCGGTTCGCTTTTGCGAGACAGTGGCAATACTCGTACATTGTATCGGTGACTCTGGTGCCCGAGCTGGGCGCAGCGTCGTTGTACTCCAGGAACCTCATGACACATGAAGCGTTATAGACGATAACCTCGTCGGCGCCACAGATGATATCCCTGATCTTTGCCTGGTCGTCGAAAAAGGAGGGGAGGTCTATCTGGTCGTCCGGGGACACCCCGTTGACCTCAGATGCCGCCTGCCAGAGCTCCTTGCGACTTGGCCTGTATTTCCCCTCATGGAGCACGTTTCCCGCCCAGCCCACGATAGCGATGGCCGCGATCTCATCTTCAACGGGGTTGGGACCCGTCGTCCCGAGGTCAAGGCAGATGGCCTTCGGAGCGTGTACCTCGAAATAGCCTGCCATCATGCCGTCACGCCGACGCTGCATCCTGGGGGCAGCTCCGAGGGAGCGAGCGGTGAGCTCGATTTCGTCTGCCGTCCCGGTCACGCGAACCTCTGGCATACACCGCTCCTTTCGCACGCGGACGAACCTTTCAATTGCTTATCGACTCTAGCACAACCCCGATTAGAGCAATTCGGCACGGTCGGTGCCACGGCTGCCATTTAATCTGGGCGAACATACGTTGTACGGCTACGTACGTGTCGCCTACCCGCGCTTTTCCGTGTCACCATTTGTCACCCCTTGGCACCAAATGGCCCCTCACGGACGCATTTGAGGGAGCAGAATCTATCTCGGGGGGCGGGAAGCAAGCCCCTATCGTGTCGACGGGGGCCAAAGACTCGAACCCCCTAACCGAAAGGAGCGCATCATGGATTCTGCGACCATGAACGCCATGGCCACGTATCTCGCGGCCAAGACCTACAATGTCCGCCGCGCAGCTGACGAGAAGCTCGGTGCCGTCATCTCCACCGAGATGATCATCCTCATCGGCCTGCTCGCCCTCGCCCTCGTGAGCGTCCTCGCCATTTACTCCGGCAAGCTCCGAAATGTCATTACTATGGCTACCGAAGTTGTAAACAAGATCGGCACTAGCGGTTATCCCACGGCCTAAATGCGAATTTACCTTCCCCTTTGGCCCCGTCCCGGCTCAATTGCCGGGGCGGGGTTTTGCTTTCGAAAGGAAGGTTGTTTGCCCCAGAATATCGTCTGGCTTTATCAATCTATTTATCAATATCGAATCGTTAAATCTGACCTTATGGCGATGCCCTGAATCACCGGCGGAAGCGTCCCCGCGCCAGTCTATAATTAAACAAAACCCTCCAATGCCGGGAAAGGCCCGGCCTCTAGCCTTCTTGCAGAGGGGGGGGGTAACTGTGAACAGTTTCCAAATAAATAGACTGAACCTGACCGAGGCCGGCAGCGGCACGGTCGAGCGCTGCCTGGACTCCAGGGGCCAGATGCACGTGCGCAACCAAGTGGGAAAGCTCCGAATCGACTCCGAGACCGGCGCCACCGAGATGGAGGTGTCCCGCGGGCTCAGCGATGCCGTCTACGTCGATGTGGCGACCGGCAACATGATCCACGAGAACACGGTGGGAAGCATCCGCTTCCGCACCGACTCGACCGGTACCGTCATGGAGCACCTGCTCTAGTGCCTATGGAATGTCGGGATAAAGAAAAAGCCCCATACGGGGCGGCCTGAAAAGGCAGTTTGTGGCTTTTAAGCCGTATTTCGACTTAGGTACTGCGCTTCGAGCAGCAACTCACAAAACCCTTTATATCACACAGGAGAACTCATGGCTAGGAAACTTAAAAATATCAACGGTCCGTGGTATGCCGGAATCGACCTCGACGGGACGAGCGTCGGGTTCGTGGCCACAGACGAGTACGGAGAGGTCCTCTACCACAAGGGCCAGCCCGTTATGGGCGCACGCTGCTTCAAGGAGGCGCTCCACGCCTCCGAGGCCCGTATGCCCCGCACCGCGAGGCGCAGGCTCCAGCGCGCCCGCGGCAGGGAGCGTGAGATGGAGCGCGTGTTCGCGCCGGCGATCGCGCCCGCAGACCCGGATTTCTTCGTCAGGCGCAGGATGTCCTACAAACTCATGCGCGACGATATCGCGGCAGATCCCGCCGCTGCCGCCTGGCAGGGGCTTCTCGACGGCTATCCCACACTCGCGCACCTCGACGTCGACCTCATGGAATCAGACGGTCCCCGCGACCCCAGGCTCGTCTTCTGGGCCATCGCCAACCACGTCGTGCGCCGCGGACACTTCCTCATGGAGGGCAACGACGTGACGTCCGCCAACTCAGACCCCTCCGCTCAGGTCGAGACCCTCGTGCGCGAGCTCGACGCCCTGGGGGAGGCCTGTGGCGAGGCTATCGAGCTCGACGGCGGCGCACTCGCCGGTATGGGCGGCTCCTGGACTGCCCGAGAGCTCCAAAAGGCCGTGTCCGGCGCCGTATCGGTGACAGGCGACGATATCGATGCCAAGATCGCCCGCGCGCAGGCAAAGGCTCTGGGCGACCTCGTCGCCGGCTACAAGGCGAATATGGACGCCTTCGCACTCGAGGGCGAGCAGATCGGCAAGATTTCCGTAGCCGACGCCGATGCTCTCGATGAGTTCCTCGCCAACTGCCCCGACTGGCTCGCCCCGGCCATCGAGGCCGCGAGGGGCCTCTACTCCGCATGGCGCCTACAGGGCCTTCTCTCGTTTGCGCCCGGAAAGACCCTCTCGCACAACCAGGTGGCCCAGTACGAGGTGTACGGGCGCCAGCTGCGCACCCTGAAGGACCTCGCGCTGAAATACATCGTCCATGCTGATTCCGAAGACGGTCCCGACGAGGACGGGCTTGCCCTCTACAGGGACTTCTTCGGCGGCCCGAAAAGGCCCGGCCGCAGGGGGTACGACAAGGTGCTCGTGAAGAAGCTCGACGGCGCCAAGAGGAATATGGGCTATACGGCCTACGACCTCAACGTAATTCCCTACGAGGAGTTCAAGAAGAGGGTCGAGAGGCTCTTCAAGGGAACGGATGCCGCAAAGGACCCGGCCTATATCGATATGGTCGCCGCCCTCGGAGAGCGCAGGTTCCTTCGCCGTATCCACACCACGGACAACAGTGCTATCCCGTACCAGCTCCATGCGGAGGTCGTGGGCCGCATCATCGAAGCCCAGGGCAACTTCTACCCCTGGCTAAAGGACGCAGGCGCCCATATCCTGAAAGTGCTGACTTCGAGGATCCCCTACTACGTAGGGCCCTTGGATTCCTCGGCCGCGCCCTTGGACGCCCACGGCAAGGCGAGGTTCGCTTGGTCGTGCCGTCTTCCCGGCCATGAGCGCGCCTTCGTCGCACCCTGGAACTACGAGGAGCATATCGACACCGATGCGGCCGCAGAGGCCTTCATCCGGCGCATGACGGGCAAGTGCACCTATCTGGTCGATGAGGACGTGCTGCCTGCGAACTCCCTCATCTACGAGCGCTTCCGGTTCCTGAACGAGCTGGCGGGCATCCGCTACACCGAGGACGACCAGGCCTGGCTGCCGCTCGATGCGGCGATGAGGGCGGCCGTGGTCGAGGCCGCATCGGATGGCTCGGTCATGACCCTCAGCCGAATCGAGAGCATCCTCTCGCGCGACTTCACGATGGCACACCCGCACGTCAAGGGCGTATCCGACGCCAAGAGGATGGCGTCGCGCCTGTCCGTCTCGGCCTGGATCGCAGGCCTTCTCGGCGTGAAGTCCTTGACGGCCGCCCAGAAGTCCATGGCGGAGGACATCATCCTGTGGAACACCGTGTTCGAGGAGCGCTCCATCCTGAAGCGCAAGGTCGCCAAGGAATACGGGGATATCCTTGACGAGGACGCCATTGAGGCCTTCTGTGCGAAGCGCCTCAAGGGCTGGGGCCGGCTCTCCGAGCGCCTGCTCACCGGTGTGTGGGTGGATACCGCGCGCGGCGACATGTGCATCATGGACGTTCTCGAGCAGGGCGCACCCTACGGCAGGTTCCGCGGCACGTCCATGAACCTGATGCAGGCCCTGAGCGACACCGAGCTCGGCTTCCGCGCGAGGATCGACGAGGTCAACGCCGCCGCGCTGGAAAAGGCAGGTGAGCTCGGCATCGACGCACTGCCCGGGTCCCCCGCGCTTCGTCGCGGCGTCTCGCAGTCCATGAAGGTTATCGAGGACATGGCTTCGGTGGCCGGATGCGCCCCGGCGAAGGTCTACGTCGAGGTCACGAGGACCGCTTCGAACAGGCTGAAGGGCAAGCGGTCTCGGAGCCGCGCCCAGGAGATCGAGGCCGCGCTGAAGGCGCTCGACGAGGACGCGCGCCGCGACCTGGATGCCGCCAGGCTCCTGCGCGAGCTGGGGATGTTCGACGAGAAGGAGATCAACGAGCGCCTGTACCTCTATTTCCGACAGGCGGGAAAGAGCCTCTACTCCGGCAAGTCCATCGATATCGCGCGCATCGCGTCGGCCGACTACTGCGTCGACCGTATCCTGCCCCCGTCGGTGCGCAGGGACGAATCGCTCGACAACAAGGCATTGGTCCTGTACGCCGAGAGCCTTGATAAGAAGGACTCTATCGTCGTGCCCCAACCCGTGCAGAGGAAGATGGCGCCTTTCTGGATGTACCTGCGCCGCGTGGGCCTCATGACCGAGCGCAAGCTCAACGCGCTCATGAGGACGCAGATCTCCGAGAGAATGCTGAAATCCATCGTCGGGCGGCAGCTGACCGAGACGAGCCAGGAGTGCAAGCTCATCGCCGCGGTCCTCGAGGCCACCTATGCGGGCGTTAAGGTCGTGCCGGTGAAGGCCGGGGTCGCCAGTTCGATCAGGAGGCGCACGGGAATCCCGACAAGCCGCAAGGCAAATCGCTACTACCACGCCCACGATGCCCTCATCGCCCTCACTACCGGCAGGTTCATCGAGACGAGGGCGCCCATGTGGTCGAACAACAGGGCCTTCTACGAGCGCATTATGCGCGATATCGAGGCGCAGGAGCGCCGGGGCGGAGCGGACTCAGAGCTCGATTTCTTCTCCGGCGGGTTCTTCCGCGATCTCGTCGACTATGACACGGCAGAGGTGCTGTGGGATTCCGTTTTCGAGCGAGAGAGGCTCGTCCGCGCCTGCTCCTGGAAGAACCTTCGCGTGACGTTTGCCCCCTATGAGGAAGGCGGTGCTTTCTGGAAGCAGACCGTCTACTCCCCGCGCGACTCTAAGACGAAGCTCATCCCCGTGAAGGGCGACCGTGATGCGGCCCTGTTCGGTGGCTACTCAGCCCAAACGTTCGCCTATTTCATGATCTACGAGAGCGAGGGCAAGAAGGGAAACCTGTTCAGGTTCGCCCCCGTGCCCACATCCATCGCGTCCAAGGCGACCGATTCGCTCACCGAGCTCTATGCGCGCTCGCTGTGCCGTGAATCCGGTGAGAGATTCGTCCGCGTCGTGCGCGACAGGATCCTTAAGGAGACCGTGTACGAGGCATATGGGGAGCGCTTCAGGGTCAAGGGGCAGAAGACCGCCGGCCCCGTGCGCCAGCTCGCCCTCGACGCAGCCGACACCCGACTGCTCAGGATCGTCGAGCGCATGGTCGACGGCGAGCAGCCGAGCCCCAGACGCGATCTTGAATCCGATGCCAAGGTTCTATGCCGCCTGTGGGCACGCCTTCTCGCGCTCGCTCCGGCAAACTTCCCCCGCGTCTCAAAGGTGTTCAAGTTGGCGGACCTCAAGACGCCGGACGAGGTATTCTCCGAGACGGAGGCAGAGGATCTCGCAAAGGTCGTCCGCGCAGTAGCCGAGTCCGAGATCCAGGTCGTGGAGCTCCTCTCGGGAATCAGGGGTACCGCCGACGTGAGGCCCCTCGGCGGCAGCGCGTTCGCGGGTACGCTCTCGATGACCTTCGACAAGATCATCAACGACCCCAAGGCGGGGTTTGCCATAGTAGACATTTCGGCGGCAGGCCTTCGCGAAAGGGTGTCCAGACTTGGGTAAGACGCTCTTCATAGAGAACGCAAGGAAACTTCGCTATGAGGCGGGATGGGTCGCCGTTCACCGTAACGGCGACCCCCGACCTGTCCTGTTGCGTGCCGACGGGCTCGACTGCATCGTTGTCGACGGAAAGGCCGCGTTCATATCGACCTACCTGCTCGATGAGCTCGCGGCAAGGGGCTGCAGCGTCATTTTCACCGATAGCCGGCATATGCCGGCATCAATCCTGATGCCGCTAACGGCAGCGACGATCGATACGAACGGCAGGGTCCTTACGCAGATGTCCTGGGGCGCCTGGCCGCGGAAGATGTTATGGAAGAGGATCATCGAGTGCAAGCTGGACAATCAGGCCAACGTCCTTGCCGGTTCAGGCCATGAACGGGAGGCCGAGATGCTTGCATCCTATGCGGGAGAGGTCCGCGCGGACGACTCGACCGGTCGCGAGGCGGCAGGTGCCCGCCGCTATTTCCAAGCGCTGTTCGGCGCCGATTTTATCCGGCTACCGCACGCGGGCGCAACCAATAACGCCCTCGACTACGGTTATTCCATCCTGCTCTCGCATACAGCGTGCAGGATCGCGGCGAAGGGCTACCTCAACCAGGTGGGAATCCACCACCACTCCAAGACGAACCCCTACAACCTCGCCTACGACCTCATGGAGCCGTTCAGGCCCCTGATCGACCGGAAGGTCGAACTGGAGCGCCCCCGCGAACTCACGACGTCCGTGAAGAGGCTCCTTGCATCCACACTCGCTGACAGGATTCCCTATGGCCATGGGAGCTACCGGGTGTCGGACGCCATCGACCTTTGGGTCGACGGGTGCCTTCGCGTGATGGAGGGGGTCGGCGATGCCGATGGGATCTCAGTGCCCGGGATGCCTTGATGGGGGAATGGGGAAGGATAAGGTTCATGAGGATAATCGTCATGTATGACCTTCCCGTGGGCGAGGCGCAGGAGCGCCATGAGTACTCGAAGTTCAGGCAGTTTCTTGTCGGGGACGGCTATACGAGGCTGCAGAATTCCGTCTACACCCGCCTGGCAGTGGACACCAAAAACGCCGACGCCGCGATCGTGAGGCTCAAAGCAAACCTTCCAGAAGCCGGGCTGGTGCAGGTACTCCGAGTATCCGAGGCTTCCTTTTGTTCGATGCTCACACTTTGCGGGATCCCGTCTGACGAGGGGCATCTTGTTACCGGAGAGGACTTTATCGTCTTATGATCGTCAAACTCGAAACGATAGGGGAAACAGTCGATCTTCCGGACGGACTCGGAGCCATATCCTTCGATGAGTTCGACGAGCTGTCGCGATGCGCCAGGTCGCTTTTGAGGGAAGGGGAGCCGGGCATCGCGCTATACCGAGGGGAGCGAAGGCTAAAGCCGAAAGCTATCGTCCTTATCGACAGTCTGATCGAGCTCCCATTCGATGACCGAAGGCTTGTCGGCGCATACGCATCAAGGGTGGCTACCGAGATCGAGGCTTGTGAGTCTCTGGCAATCAAGGCACATGAGATCAGGGCGCGTGTCCGCGAGATGATAGCGGAATTGGGGGCTTCGCTTCGGACGGATCCAATTGGGGACGCGGAGTGCGACTTCAAATCATTCGCCAGGTGGCTTTCCCTGTCGCCCCGCCGAGAGCCGGGCGGTACCCTGCTCATGAGATTCCTCTCTTTCATTGATTACGTCTGCGATACGGGGCTGAATCCGTCAATTGCCGTAATCGGCCTTATCGACAAGCTCAATCCGGCCGACGTCTTGCAGATAACCCGAAAGGCGCGGCATGAGAGTCTGGAAATGCTGTTCCTCGAATACCGGGTGATGGACACAGCCGATATCGAGATTCCGGTATGGCATGTTGATAGAGACGGGGTCCTGTTCTCTCGTGCCGTCTAAACCGTTAAACTGGTATGAGCACCTTGAAAACTCAAGGCTCTGTCACAACAAATGGTTGATTTTTGACGAGAAATAGCGTATAATAATAGTAAGAAACAGTACCACCGAAGGAGGTAATTGGATATGCCTACTATCAAAGACGCATTAGATATTATCGGTAAGTTGACTGTCGCAGAGCAGGAAAGCCTTAAAACAATGCTTTTAAGTCCTGCCTTTGTAAAGTCTTTGAATATTGAAGATTTCGTAGCAAAGGAACGCTTTGCAAATGGTCGTGTATGCCCTCTTTGTGGCTGTATCCATGTGGTTCGCAATGGTCATCGTAAAGATGGCACACAGCGATATGTATGTAAGGATTGTGGCAAGTCCTTCGTGATTGCTACGAACTCCATTGTGTCTGGTACAAGAAAAGACTTGTCCGTGTGGGAGCAGTACATTGATTGTATGATGAATGGCTTATCCATTCGTAAGACTGCTGTTGCTTGTGGGATTCACAGAAACACCGCATTCCTTTGGAGACACAAGATTTTGGATGCACTTCAGAATATGGCAGACGATGTTACCCTTGACGGCATTATTGAGGCTGACGAAACTTTTTTCGCCATCTCGTACAAGGGCAATCATAGCAAGAGTAAGACATTTGCTATGCCACGCAAGGCTCATAAGCGTGGTCATTCTACACATATCAGAGGCTTGTCCCAAGAAAAGGTATGTGTTCCTTGTGCGGTTAATAGGAATGGCTTGTCTATCTCCAAGATTACGAATACTGGTAGAGTTTCTACAAGAGATTTACATCATATTTATGATGGTAGGATTAAGACCAATTCCACTCTTGTTACGGACAAGATGAACTCCTATGTGAGATTTACAAATGCCAATGGCATTGACCTTGTGCAGTTAAAGACTGGCAAAGCCAAGAAAGGCATTTATAATATCCAACATATCAATAGCTACCATAGCCAGCTAAAGAGGTTTATGCGTGGCTTTAACGGTGTTTCTACCAAGTATCTGAACAACTATCTTGTGTGGAATAACCTTGTAAATTACGCCAAAGAAAGCGACATGGAGAAAAGGAACATCTTCTTAACTTTCGTTTTGGCAACATTGAAAACTGCTAAATGCAGAGATTTATCAAACAGACCAGCAGTTCCTCTGGTCGCCTAATTAGAATTTGTGGAGATGATAAGATGGTCAATATAACAGATGTAAAACAGATTCTTCAATTTGCAATAGATGCGGAGATTAAAGTCTTTCTTGATGGTGGCTGGGGTGTAGATGCTCTTCTTGGATATCAGTCAAGAGCCCATAATGATATTGACATTTTTGTAGAAAAGAACGATTATCAGAACTTTATAGAAATAATGAAAGCTAATGGCTTTTATGAGATTAAGATGGAATATACAACATTGAACCATACTGTATGGGAAGATTTGAAAAACAGAATTATTGATTTGCATTGTTTTGAATATACGGACGAAGGTGAAATTCTTTATGATGGGGATTGTTTTCCGGTAGAAACTTTTTCGGGTAAAGGAAGAATTGAGGAAATAGAGGTTTCCTGTATTGAACCATATAGTCAAGTAATGTTCCATCTGGGATACGAGTTTGATGAAAATGATGCACATGATGTGAAGTTATTGTGTGAGACACTTCATATCGAAATTCCAAATGAGTATAGATAACTGCAAATAACAGTTTGTAGGGGAGTTCTGATACTCCCCTATAAAAATGGCTATTTATCAACTGTTTGTTGTGACATAGCCAAACTCAAATAAGGCTTATTGCTTGACAGCCCGGTTGTCCGATGATCCGGTAGCTGTCAGGTTTTTCCAGAACTCACACAACCACCCTGTTTCCGGGCGGGAATAAGGGGGTTTCCCAAAATCGTCGGGACTATTTCTTTCTTTAAATCAACTTTTCGGCTTCAGTAGCTGCTCTTATACGGGCTTGCCAGCCGATGTCAATTCTCCGGCTTCGCAGGTACCGCGCTTCGAGTAGTTACTTGCCCTCGAAACTGCACGGCACACGCGACCGCACGCTTCGCAGGTACCGCGCTTCGAGTAGTTACTTGCCACCAGCTCCTTCAACATCTCCTGCTTCTGGGCTTCGCAGGTACCGCGCTTCGAGTAGTTACTTGCCGCAGGAGGCCCGCAAGAAGACTCCGATCGCGCTTCGCAGGTACCGCGCTTCGAGTAGTTACTTGCCGGCTGGCCCCGACGTCCGCAACGATGAGGAGCTTCGCAGGTACCGCGCTTCGAGTAGTTACTTGCCACCGCCAAGTCTCCATAAGCGTACGGGCAGGCTTCGCAGGTACCGCGCTTCGAGTAGTTACTTGCCGAGACCTCCCTGCTTGTTGATGTAGTCAATGCTTCGCAGGTACCGCGCTTCGAGTAGTTACTTGCCAGCGGCGCTGAAGAAGGAGCTGAAAGACCTGCTTCGCAGGTACCGCGCTTCGAGTAGTTACTTGCCTCTCTGCCTTGAGGATACCTTCGGGCGCATGCTTCGCAGGTACCGCGCTTCGAGTAGTTACTTGCCACGGCAGCCGCGACGTCACCGTCAAGGTGGGCTTCGCAGGTACCGCGCTTCGAGTAGCTACTTGTCGGCCCTTGGCTATATTCGACATGAGCACTCGCTTCGCAGGTACTGCGCCTCGAGTAGTTACTTGCCTCTGTTGTGCAAAAAGGTACAGGTTTTTGTAGCTTCGCAGGTACCGCGCTTCGAGCAGTTGCTTACCGGGCGATTCCCATTGCCAATTCCTTAAAGTGCTTCGCAGGCACCGCGCTTCGAGTAATTACTTACTGCTGACAGAGAATCCGAAAGTACTCGTAGGCTTCAAAGATGCGGCGCTTCAAGCAACGCCATATCTATCTTTAGCGTTTGTAGAATCATGCGCTTCATAGGCCCTGTGCTTCGAGCGGCTACTCACTATTTCGCGTCAGCCTGGCAAAGCCGTTCACTTGGTTTGTAAAACCTCTCGAGCGAACTGCTCCGGTCATAATCTCAAACAACCAAGTCGAACTTTATGGGTTAGATCTCAATTATGAAACTTGCCCAAAGGCCACAGCCTTATGAGACGAGTGTTTCGAAGGCCGCGCGTTTCGGGCGACCACTCAACTCTATGCGCCGTAACGGTAACTCCAAAAGGTTTCGCAGCTTCGCATTTCAAGCTCTTAGGTAGCGATATATCCCGGCTATAATTTGTCTGGCGGCTACCCGCAGGCGTACTCAGGACGGAGGCTCCGCAGTTTTGCAGGTATCGTTTTTCGGGCAATTGCTTTACGGCCGCGGGAATTAGCCGATATGCTTAATGGCTTCGCAGGAACTTCGATCGCTGCTATTCACGGCTTCGCCCTGGCTGATTGCCGTCTTTCGCGCAATCCGATGCGGTTCTCGTGGCAGCTTCTTCGCGACCGCTTCGGTTTCGTAGGTCATCCATTGATACGGCCCTAAACCATATAAGATCCGTTTCAATCTAAAAGCTGTCACCGTGTGGCACCAAATAGGCCTTAATTTGAGCAAACACGACCACAAAATTAAATATGAGTACCTATGCCTATATCGAGGAGGCTCCCGTGTCTTTTGGCGTCAGATTGGCGACCACATTAGCCGTCGGTTGCGGCTTTTGGTGCGCCTCCCATCTTTACCAACGCTGGCGCTACACTGCACTGCGGCATGAGGACAATACCATGCTCCAAGCACAGCCCGGGGATACCGATAGGGATAAATGGATAGACGCAGTGAAGAGAGAGTCCGTTAACTACGGCGTCAGTCCCTCAACACTTATTTCTCTGGGTAGCGCAGGATATATCGATGCGGAGATGTCCCAGCTTGGAGACGCAGGAACATATGCACGCCACCACAACCCACCGCTTGCCTCTGAAATCGTTTTTGTCTACCCCTATTTACTTGCAGCTTGGACCGGATCGCTCGTCTCGATCCACTATGCCGTCTTCCTGGCAGCCTCCGTGGCACTCGGCCAGGAGGATATGAGATTCAGGGTCGCGCCGGTGCCCATGCTGCTCCTTTTTGCGGTCGCGGGCGCAGTGTCATCCCCCTGGGGACCATATGCGTGGGCGGTATTTTCCATTCCCTGCGCCGCGGTATTCGCGCTGATTTCCTTTGCCATGAAGCGCATCGCCGGGATCTCTTGGCACGCAGGCGACTATCTCACGCTGGCTATAGCCCTCACGGCTGTACTTCCCATTGGAACCGTGTTCGAGTTTCTCGCCATCCATCTCCTGTGTGCGTGCGCCCTCGAACTCGCCATCAGGTTCATCCCCACATGGGCCCGCCTCAAGGACAACGTCCCCTACAACGCCGTGCTGTCGGTGGGCCTGGTCGGGGCGACGCTAATCGCAATCTTGAAAGGTTATCTGCTATGAGGTCTAAACGTAGGGGGCTCAGGGCCGTCATGGTGACCCAGCTCGTCCTTCTCCTTCCCATCATGATCGCCATGCTCGCCCTCGTCGTGGATTGCGCGAACATGAGCAGATGCAAGGCCCTCGCATCTGCCGCCGCATCCGAGGGCGCACGCCACGCCGCGGCAAACCCCGATCTGGCCGATTCCGAGATTGAGTCCTATGTCAGGGGGGCTATCGGACTCGATGACAGCTGCACAGTCGATATCGAGCGCAAGGCACTCGCTCCAAAGGACGTGACGCTCAGGGTGGGGGATAAATCCAGGGACTCTTCCATCGAGCGCGAATCGGTGACGGTAAATGTCCAGATTCCGTGCCGGCGTGTCTTCACCTTGGCAGTCTTCGACGGCCTTGCGGAAAGCGAGCCCGAGTCCTCTTCTGCCACCGCGATCTCATCGGAGGTGAAGTGATGGTGCGCAACACCCGGACGCCCAAGGCACTCATCTCGACCGAGTTCATCTTCGTGTTCCCGATCGCCCTCACCGTCGTGCTCGCCATCATGGGCTTCGGCTTCACCGGCTACCAGCGCGCAAGGATCGACTATTCGCTTGCCCACCTCGCGGACCAGCTTCCCGCGGGATGGGACTCCATGGACGCAGACATCCTCGTGGCCGAGCTCGTGAGCGCGTCTGCCGACGTGGACCCCGGCCACCTCACGGTGAAAAACGCCTCAGTCTCCCTCGATTCAGACGAGGACCTCGGACATGGAAGCGCCGTGGCAGGCGACCTGGGCACCGAGAACCTCAGGACCGAGCGCAAGACCGTGACGGTGTCGGCGGAGATCATCTACGACTACCCGGCGCCCTACAACGTATTCGGCAAGAGATCCGTGCGCAAGATCACGCGCTCCTACATCAGCTACTCGGACTGGGAGGTCATCTAGATGAAGTGCCTTGTACGCAGGGGGAGAGGAGCCCGCGCCCAGCTCACGACCTTCTTCGTCGTGATGCTCATCCCCCTGTCGCTCTTAATTGCCCTCGCGGTCGACCTCGGCGGCGCTCTCGCCTACAGGACATGGCAGGGCTCACTCCTCGAAAGCACGCGCCAATCCTGCTTCGGCGAGGCCAATGCCGTCAAATACGCCGACAACCCGGGCGAGGAGGCACGCTCCGAGGTACTCGAGATGCTAAAGGCCAACGGCTATACGGGAAAGGTCAAGGTCTACTACGTCGAGGCACCGGAGGACCTGTGTGGGGCGGCAGACCGATATGCCGGCGTCTACGTGATTTTGGAGGGAACCTGGCCGTCGACATTCGCTAGGTTCGCGGGCATCGACGAACTCAAGGTTCGATCCGATGCGGTATGGACGCTCCATCCCTATTCATCCACGACGGTATGGCGCCCGGCAGACACCGGAAACGGCTGGTGTGAGTACACGATCGACAAGGACGGCAACGTGGCGACGAAAACGGGAGTCTGCTCGCTCGACGATGCGCCCGAAAGCCTCTCCAAGGCCGTGAGGGACATGCTGCCGGCCCCGTCGGGAGGCACCGGAAAGTCCGGTGAATCAACGCCCGGCGGCACCGAATAGCGCCTATCGCAAAGCTATCCAAGTTTGTCACCCGATGGCACCAAATCGCCCCGCACGGGAACACGTGCGGGGCGATTCTTTATATGTCGGAATAGCACGACAGATCGGAGGACCCTTGGGTCTGATGTACGACCTGATGCGCCAGGGGAGATACGACCTCATGCCTGCGCTGCTGACGTCGCGCGAGGCGGCGGACGCGGTCGGTGTCACCCCCAGGACCATCGAGAGGATGTGTGCGGCGGGAAAGCTCGAGGGCGCCCGTTTCGGTAACCGCTGGCGCGTCAACCGTGACTCGCTGCTCAGGTATTCGGGACTCCTCGGTCCCGGGAAGGAAACTAGACGATGAAGAGAAGGTCCCAGCAGGAGATCAAGGCGGAGATCGCCCAGGTCGAGGAAGAAGAGCGTGTGGCCATATCGGCCGGGCGCATGCGCAGCGCCGACAGGCTCCACGGTCGCAAGCAGGCACTCGGCCACGAGCTTGTGCGAGCCATGGAACGGGAGGCCGCCATGGGAGCGACCACGTCAGCTCCCATGCCCAACACGAACCCCATGCCCAACACGGCCCCCAAGACCGCCATGAGCGGTCAGAGGACAACTGCCACGGCAGGAGCCGCGACAGCCCGTCGACAGCGCGGGCCTCAGCCCGGAGGAACCCGCAATGACCATAGGCTCGCCGCCGTGGCCGGCGTGGCGATTGCCGTCGCCGTCGCGACGGTCGGCTTTTCCGGTTGGCGCTGGACTCAGGCGCAGGGCGAACTGACGCGCCTCGAGCAGTCGACCGTCAAGGTCGTCACCGTCACACGCGACGTGGCCCCCGGCGAGTTGATCGACTCGGCGGATCTCACGATCGCGAGCGTGCCCAAGGCGTTTGCGCCCAAGGACGCCGCAAAGAAAGTCTCCGATGTGGCAGGGCGCCAGTCCGTGGTCCAGCAGACATCCGGCACCGCGGTCTCGCTCTCTTCCGTCTCCGGCTCCAAGAAACCGGCCTCGATCGCCACCGCCGTGACCGAAGGGCATGTCGCCTACACCGTCGCGCTCGATAGCTCGACCGGCCTCTCGCCGCTGCTCTCCGTCGGCGATAAGGTCGATGTCCTCGCGAGCGTGAACGACGGCCAGGTCGTGACGACGGAGCGCCTGGCCGATTCGATCCGCGTTCTCGCGCTCGACGGAAACTTGTCGGGCACCAAGTCCGACGGCTACTCGAACGTCACCATCGAGGTGACCGAGGACCAGGCCCTCGCACTCTCCAGCGCGAGCGGTATCAGACTCGTCGCCCTTCCCGAGACGGGGGAGGCGAACAATGCTGAATAGGGACCTGCTCATAATCGAGCGTGACGCCGTGCGCCAGGCAACCGGAGTCTTGACGGCGGCCAGCGAAGCATCCGAAAGCAGCGAGCAGAGGGACGCACGCGCGCGCGATCTCCTTGCCGATATTGTCGATTCCATCCCCGAAGGCTCTCGTCTGGACGACAACTCCTTCGAGGCGGTTATTCAGGCCGGCATCAACGACCTGTACTATCTCGGTCCCATCGAGGAGCTGCTTCCCGATACCTCGATCTCGGAAATCATGGTCAACGCCCCGGACGACGTCTGGGTCGAGCGAGCGGGCATGCTGCAGAAGACCCCGGTGGCATTCGAGGATGACGAACATGTCAAGTTCGTCATCAACCGAATCGCGTCAGCCGACGGCCGGCGCTGCGACGAGGCGCAACCGCTGTGCGACTGCATCCTCAACCGTCCCGGCGCCATCTTCAACGGCTCGCGCGTGGCGGCGACAGCCAAGGGCATCGCCGTCGACCACAACATCCTCAATATCCGAAAGTTTCGACCCGACGCCGTGGAACCCGAGGACCTCATGGCGCTGGGCACCTTCGACCAGCGTATGCTGGAGTTCATGGAGGCGATCGTCCTCGGCCGCATGAACATCGTGATCGCCGGCAGCACGGGTTCGGGCAAGACGACGCTACTCAACGCCTGCTCCTCCTTCATCCCCGACAACCAGCGCATCGTCACAATCGAGGACGCGCCGGAGCTACGCCTCCAAAAGCCCCATGTCGTGCGCAAGACCGCACGTCGACCCAACATCGAGGGCGAGGGCGAGATCACCATCCGACAGCTCGTCATCCATGCGCTGCGCGAGCGCCCCGACCGCATCATCGTCGGCGAGTGCCGCGGCGGCGAGGCGTTCGATATGATCCAGGCGATGATGACGGGCCACGAGGGATCCCTCACGACCGTGCACTCCTCCAACGCGCGCGAGGCAACGACCCGCCTGCGCTCCATGATCCAGCAGACCGGAACCGAGATGCGAAGCGAGCAGATCATGGAACTCATCGCCTCGGCCATCGACTTCATCGTCTTCGTGAACCGCTTCGACATCGACGGTTCGCGCAAGATCACCGAGATCGCCGAGGTGCAGGGCATGCAGGGCGATGTCATCACGATCGGCACCATCATGCGCTTCGAACAGACGGGCTTCTCCGAGGACGGCAAGGTTCTCGGAGAGTTCATGCCCACCGGCGAGCGCATCACCCCGGCGCACCGCGAGAAGCTCTTCGCGCGCGGCGTCTACGTCGACGACGATTTCTGGTTCCGTCGATGAGCGGGCAGATTTCCCCGGCGGCCCTCATCCCCGCGCTGCCGGCGGTATCGATGGGAATAGCTCTGTTCCTGACGGCCAGAAAGCTGCGCGTCGAGCGCGAGCGCGCGGAGACGGGGCCCCTTCCGGAGAACCCCTTCGGAAAGGCCGGCGGGAATCGCCTGGCCGAGGCCCTGCGCCGCGTGTGCCAGGGCGCCGCGCCCCAGCTGTCGGTCTCCGAGGCCGCACAGCTGTGGGCCGTCATCGCCTTCGCCCCCTCCGTGCTCATCCTTGCCACCGGCTCTGCCGTGGGCGCCCTGGCCGCGCTCCCGCTCGGAATCGCGGCCTTCCCGATTTGGGTAAGGCTGAAACGCGGGACGGAGCAGGGCCTTTTCGAGGAACAGCTCGGCGAGGCCATGCCGCTGATCGCATCGAATCTGCGCACGGGCGCCTCCGTCGCGCAGTCGGTCGCCCCCGTCGCTGAGCACATGGCGGAACCCCTGAAATCGGAGTTTTCCGTCCTAGAGCGCGACCTGCGCAACGGTCGCCCCATCGAGCAGGCCCTCGACGACATGGCCCTGAGAACCGATAGCTCGAATCTGAGGCTCTACTCCATAGCCGTCTCCGTCTCCCAGCAGACCGGCGGCTCGCTCTCCGAGATCACGGAGCGAGTGGGCGAGGCCATCCGGGCAAAGGTCAAGGCCAAGCGCTCGGCAGAGGCCAAGACGTCCTCGGCGCGATTTGAGGCGAAGCTCGTCGGCTTCGCACCGATCGTCATGCTGCTGCTCATGTCGTTGAGCTCGGAGGTCCACAGGGAGTTTTTCATGACGCCCGCGGGCTGGGCATGCCTTGCCGTCGGCGCCGTGCTCGATATCTTGGGCTTCTTGGTCCTCAAGCAAATCAGCAACATCAGGTACGACTAGGGGAGCTCAGATGTTCGAAACGATAACGACCGGCTTTATAATCCTTCTTCTGGGTATAGTCGCGGGCCTCGGCGCGGATATCGCCCTCAAGCGAATCTTCGGGCTCGAGACGGCTATCGAGGAGGAGGCGCCCTCGGCGCTTCCCGGCATCGCCGAGAAGGTGTCCGACGTCGTATCGAGGCTCGCGCCGGTTTCCCGCTCGGTCCTGGACTCCACGCGGGACTCCCTCGACCGCGCAGGCCTCACCATGCAGCCGGCGACCTTCTGGGCCTTCCGCGTCGCATGCGCGGCCGGATTCATCGCAGCGGGCCTCATCGCCTCGGTCTTCATCGGCGGTCCCAAGGGTCTCGGCGCCTTTGCCGCGATGGTCCTCATGGGACTCGCGGTGCCGCAGCTTTGGCTCTTCAACGAGCGTTCGAAATGGCGCGATGAGCTCGACAGGCAGCTTCCCGACGCACTGGATCTTCTCGCTATCTGCATGTCGGCGGGTTCGTCCATCGACTTCGCCCTCCATACGGTCGGCAGCAGGATGGATGGCGCCATCGCGCGCGGCTTCGAGCGCGTGGCCAACGAGGCCAGCTTCTCATCGCGCACCGAGGCGCTCCTGCGCTTCGCGGAACGCGCGCGCGTACCCTCCCTCACCATCTTCGCAGCCTCGTTCGCGCAGTCCGAGCGCGCCGGCGGCTCGCTTGTCGACATCATCCGCGACCAGGCGGAAACCGTCCGTGAGCAGCGGCGCCTCAAGGTTGAATCTGAAATCGAGAAGCTGAGCTCCAAGATGCTCTTCCCGATCATCATCTTCATCCTGCCAGTGTTCCTGATCGTCGTTCTCGCGCCCGTGGTGGCGCAGATCGCCCAGACATTCACCTCCCTCATGTAGGAGACGGCCCATGAGCTTCGAATACGATATCCCCTGTGTGGCCACGACGAGGTCCGGTGCCAAAGTTCCAATTTCCCTGAGGGCCGCCAAGACCTTCAGGGACAAGGCGATCGGGTATATGGGGGCCCGGTCGATCGCAAAGTCCTGCGGGACGGTCTACGCGAGGGGCAGGTCCATCCATACCCTGTTCATGCGAATCCCGGTCGATGTCTGCTGGATAGGCCGTTTCGACCCCTCGAGCCAATCTTGGCCCGTCGTCTCGCTAGACGCCTCGGTTCCCCCCTGGCGTGTTCTTTTCGCGCCGCGAGGGGCAGTCGGCGGCATCGAGATCGCACCCGGCACGTTCACCGAGTCAGACCGGCCGCTGTCCATCAGGAGACTCGATTGATGCGTTATGACGCCGAAAGGCTCGTACATGGAGCCTGCACGGCGCTCGCCGTCCTCCTGTCAACGGCTATCATAGCCATGATCCCAGCCATTCGTCCGGCGGGAACCCTGGATACGGACGGCTGGTTTCTCCTGGCCTCGGGGCGCGAGGTCATCGAAACCGGGGTACCGAGTATAAACCCGTTTACCGCAGCCGGCGGCAGGGGCATCGTGCTCCAGCAGTGGCTCCACGACGCATGGCTCTACCTGTCCTGGAAGGCCGCGGGCTACACGGGCGTCGCCGTCTCCGTGACGATTCCCGCCGCACTCGCCCTGTGGGCCTATTCCGGCGCCGTCTGCAGGTTGGCGCATGACCCGCGCCACCGTTGGGCACCGCTGCTAATCAGTGCCATCGGGTTTGCCCTCATGGCCTCATGTCTGTCCATCCGTCCGTCACTTTGGACTGCCGCGCTGCTGTTCTTCACCATATCCGCCTGCCTGGAGTGGCGCCGCGGCGCCGACCCTCGGTGCCTGCTGGCGCTTCCGTTCGTGTCGATGTTGTCTGTAAATCTGCAGGCGGCGCTTTGGCCCTTGCCCGCCGCTGCCGCCGCGTGCTTCCTGCTCCCCGAAGAGGGCGAGATCTTGCCGCATGGGGACGCCGGGGCGCTTCGCGCCTGGGGGCGCTCAAGGCTGCCCCTGCTCGCAGCGGTTGCCGGAATGGCGGCGGGGTCTCTTGTGAACCCATATTTCATCGACGGCTCGCTCTATTTGCTCCGCTCGCTCGGGGCCGCATCCTACGGTGGGGTCATCCTCGAGCTGAAACCGGTTTGGATGATGCCCGACGCGGCACTGTTCTGGGGCATCTCGATCTTTATGGCCCTCACGTCGTGCGCCCTTGCGCGGCGGTTCCCGCCCAGATGGCTTCTGGCATTTTGGGTGGCGTCCGCAATCGCCGGGGCGCTCGCCGTCAGGTGCCTTTGGATAACATGGACGACCTCATTTCTCGTCGTCGCCTCATCTGTCGCCCAAGGGGGTGCGCTCGGCCGCCACGCACATCGCATACTCATTGCCGGGAGAGCCGCCCTGTGTGTCGTGTTGGCGGTCGCCGTAGTCAACAGCGGGCTCGACTCGCTTGATTCGACGACACGCGGCGTTGAGTCCGGGTGGAGGGGAGTCGACTCGGATATGGCGCAGATCGTCGACGAGCTGGGCGCAAACCCGGGTCGCATCTGGTCCGAGGACGCCACGGTCATGAACTACCTCGAGTGGGCGAAGGTGCCTGTGACCTACGATCTGCGTCCCGAGATCTGGTCCGAGGCAATCTCGGGCAACGGCGGGATGGACGATTACCGCGCCTACGTGGACAGCCTGGAAGGTGGCTACGGGGTCCTCGGGGAGGATGGCTGGACATGGGCGATCGTGAGGGAATCAGACGTGAAACGCTTCGGGAAGGCCTGCCCCGACGCCGAGAAGACGGCAAGCGGCAGGGGATACGTGCTCTATCGGTTGTGATATGAAATTGATTGATGGGTGATGACGAATGGCTATCGCCAACGTGAGCAGGAGGGCCGTTCTGGCCGCCATGGCCTCGCTGTCCCTTGCGGGATGCGGCTGTTCCAAGAAGGCGAATAAATCGGACGGTTCGACGAAGGATAGGGATTCGGATAAGAGCGAGGACGAGGCGTTCTCCTTTGGCGGGATAGGCGATACGGGCTCCTCCGATGCCTCCAAGGGTCTTTCAGTCGATGGCGTCTACAAGAAGGTAGCCACGGACTCGAGCGGCAAGGAGTACCGGTTCCTACTCGTCGGCATGACATTCGAGAACGACCTCGACCATGACAGCCAGGCGCCCGTGTCATATGTCTCGTGCTATCAGAACGGCGTGAAGCTCTCCCGGTGCACGAAATACAGCGATTCCAACGCGATGAAGACACTCGAGCCCGGCTATTCGATTTCGGTCTGCAAGGGGTTCCTGCTGGATGACGAGGGGCAGCCCGTGAAGGTGAAGATCAAATCATCGAACTCGTCGGATTACGTCTACGAGAACACCTACCCGATCTCCCACCTGGACTATACGGCCCTCTAGGAGTCCTCTCCCGGGCGCACGATGAAGTACTCATTTTCATCCCTGACGATGAAGCGGTGGACGGGCCTGCCCTTCCACTCGATCTCGACGCTCCAGATACGGGCGAGACTGCCCGCCTTGCGCCCGGGGCAGGGGACGGATGCGCCCGTGGAGCGGACCTGGAACCTACGGCCGTCTGAAAGCTCGATCCACCTGAATTTCGGCTCCCTACCGGGCCTCTCCACGACGCTGACCGTAACGGGAGTCATTTTCGCTCCAAAAGAATCTCATGACCATATGAAACTGGAGAGCTGCCCTCCGGGCACGGCTGCGCAATCATGGCTATTCCGGCCTAAATTCTGGCAGGTGACCATATATGCTCGCGGCATCATGTCTAGTCAGCGGCGGGACCGGTATGCTCTGTGATCTATCCTTTGCCATAACCCTTCGGCCCATTCTCACAGGGGATTCCCGTAAGGTAAGAATCCCACTATTGAAGCTCTCACGCAGGGTTGTTTGGTGCCATCAGGTGACATCTCAACTCGCATCGCAAAGGCTTCTTATTGATTGACATCAACACTATGAGATGTGGGATAATAGAACACGCGTTCGTTAGTAACTAGGCATAGGGGAGTCGGCGTGGGAGAGAAGTCAATCAGGCTCGTGACGGCCCTGGTCGAGTGCAAGCCGGATGGGGAGTACGTACCGTGGGGCATCAAATGGTACGATGGCAGGATCTTCCCCTTCGCGGAGGTCGGCTGGCATGAGACGAGATCGTGGGTGCTGGGGGAGGGACGCGTGTGCGAGAGCTGGCGCGTGAAGATGGGGGATGGAACCCTGCGCGATATCTGCCACCACGGCAGCAGCTGGTACGTGGTCCATGACATGGATGACGACAGGCCGGATGACGGATGGTCTCCGTAACCGAGCTATCTTATCGGCAATAGTCGAACTGCGACATAACGTAACTACGCAACAACGCAACTTTTCAATATTGAAGAGGAGAGGCACCACACCTCCCCCTTGTTATTTTCAATGCAAGTGAAAACGTATTGATTAAAGGTGCAGGCTTTTGTAATGCACATGTTGGAACTATCCCAGAAACGACTGGTAAAATAGCGTAACGCATCGTTTTACGCAGAGGGGAGCAACTATGGCCATGAAAGCCATTGCCATCAGGTTCGAGGAGGAAGAGAAGGACTGGATCCAGTCCTATGCGAGCGTCCTCGGCATTTCCTTTTCCGAATTCGTGAGGAGCGCCGCCCTCGAGAAGGTCGAGGAGGCGGCCGACATCGAGGCATACAACGAGGCGCTGATGGAGGATGATAACACCCACTACTCGATGATAGATGTCATGTCTATGGCAATGGAGGCCGAGTGAGCTTCAGTGTCGAATGGTCCAAAACGGCGGCCAAACAACTTCTCAAAATCCCGAAAAAACAGCGGCTCATCATCCTGTCCTGGGTCCAAGACTATCTAGACGAGTTTGAACACTACTGCCTCTGGCCTTGCGCAAAAAATCTTCAGGGCACAAGCGGCTGGCGCTCGCGTGTTGGCGTCTACCGCATTCTGGGAAGGTTCGAGGGTAAGAGAGCCATCATCGAGGTCGTGAGAGTCGGCCACCAGGGCGTTTACAAAAACATGCCGCGGATATAGTCTTCTCAGAGTCAAGCCGACCGTTCGCAGCGGCATCCGCCGCCGGTTACCGCAGGAAACGCTTTTTGTCGAACCCCGCTGAATACTGACAACAATCGAACTGCGTAATAGCGTAACTACGGCATAGTGTAACAATGTAATAGAATGATTGTGTAATGCCGTAACTTCTTAAAATGCAAGTATGCATTAACGTAATTTCCCATTTATCGACTACATGCCCTGGGTGGCCTCTGTCGTTACAGCCCACAATGTATGAACGATGGATGAAACCGCATGAGAACCCGAGCATACGGTGGTTTTTACGGTGGTTATTTCTACCTAATGAGGGTAAGATGGCAGTAGAAGACGACGCATCCCGTGTAAGTATCGAGAGCGCGGGCGGCCTAGTTTTCAGTTTTGGTTAAATGCCCGGGATCCGACCCCCGGGCATTCTTATTTGCGCTTGCTGCGCAAATGCCGTCCACCGTCCGCACCGCGCGTACGCCTACGGACCTTAAACCGAACCTCATACGAGTTCAAAAACGCGAGTATGAACGTGCCGACCGTTGCGAGAGCGGCCAGCGCGTTAAGGAATTTCAGCATATGGTGACCTCCGATCAGATCGTCGGCCGCCCGCGCACGGAATTCGCCATCTCCCCAATTCTAGCTGAACCAGCGACTGTAGAACTTAATCGCCAGATAGCCACAGTCTCAAACCGTATGAACGATGAATGAACTTTAATAGCAAACGCGATTTGATTTTTGGAATGTAGACGAATTCCTCGTCAGGAGGGTAGAATGATGCCGACGGCAGCCCAAGTTGTAGCGAGCTGGGCAGAGCCGTTGCGTTAGAAAGTTAGGTCATCGTCTTAACGACGGTGGCCTTTCTTTTTGGGCTTCGAACCCTGCTTGAGTGCCTTGGAAAGGCCGACAAGGGCCGTGAGGAGCGAGACCATAGCGGTCAGGAGCTTCACGGACTCGGTGAAATCGGTCATGGGCATCACCTCCCATCGAATGGAGGGCTCTGCCCGGCACGAGGGCTGCCGACAGCAAGGACGATTCTAGCAGAGCGGCTTACCCATCCAGATCAGCTCGCACTCGTCGCAACGCAGCCTTACCGTTGATGACGAGCTGCCAGCACGTTAAGGGTTTTATCCACTTACGCCCATATGCCAATTCTGGCCTAGCAGAGCCAATCGATTTGACCCTTTCTTCCGGGGGCTGTCATGAGATCAGAATCTCACTGACGAGGCTAGCGAGAGAGATCGTTTAGCGCCAGCGGGTGAAGCATCAATCCACAGCAACAGCCGAACCGCCTGATAACGTAACTTCTCAATAACGTATCTACGGCATAACGTAACTACGTGATAACGCAACTGTGCAATAACGTAACTACGTGTTTTTCGACAACATTTTTTTCTAACAAAAAACCCCTGCTCAGGTCAGGGGCTTTCCAACTAGCGACCAGTTTAATGCCGCGTTGAACGCTCTCTCATCTCAAGTGATTTCGTAAGGCTTTTCGTGCCGGCGGTGCCGTGCCCCAAAAGGCCGTCGAACCCAGATCTCAGCGCCGCTACATCTGCCGCCGAAGCCCCGTCACGCAGGATCCTCGAGTCGAGCAGCGACCTCATGAAGCGTTCCGGAGTCCTTTCCGAGATGATCGCCTCGACCTCCTTGGAGATTCGGTTCGGATCGCGGTCAACGGGAACCGTCGGCATCTCCTTGGATGAGACGGGATGCGCCCCGTTGTTCCTGAGCCAATACCTGAACTCGATATCGACATCCTCGGGAACCTTGACCCTGATCACGTTAGTCTTGTTAGTTTCCTCATCGATCACGAGGGCGCCGTAAAGCGAGTTACGCTCGGCGTTCTCGACCAGCCCCTCCAGCTCGAGGATGCCCATGAGGATGGGAAGTTCCATCAGGCTCTCGTGACCGGCACCATAACTCCCGATTCCCTTGGCATCATCATAATAGCCGGGAAATTCTACAAGGTAACCGTTACGCGACAGTTCCGGCCATCCAAGCGCAAGGGCCGCCTCCACCTCATGTGAGACATGGGCCACAGGGACGATGCCACCATATGAGAAAGGCTGGACGAAGACGCCCTCGCGGTCTTTCGGGTCCCTCGTGAGTTTGAAGCAGACATCATGGGGCCGACTTGGACGGTCACTGAACTTGGGCGCGTACTGTACGCTAAATAAGGCGACGTAAGGCTCCCCAAGGTCATCCACAAGATGCATATCAGTTCCTCCTAATAGCCGTTCGCTTTGGCATATCCTTTGTATTTCCCTCGATACCGCGATCGGTCTTCTGGGCGCGTTCCGCATCGAAGGTCCTGACGAGCGCGGGCACATACTCTTCCGCTAGCGATGCGGCCTGCAGTTTAAACATACGGGAGATAACCCCGGCATCCTGCTTCGCCTGCTTGCCGGCGAGCGCGATGGCGGCCTCGCAGATCTCATTGGTCGTCGGCTCCCTTCCACCGAACTCCGCGAGCTCATTTTTCACGGTATCCAGCGAGCCGCCATCATTTCTGGCGTAGGCGGCGATATAGGCCTTTTTAAGCGCCTCGACCAGCCTTACGTCGGCCGCAATCCCGGTCTCTGTGCCACCGCCATCTCGATAGTAGGCCGTCGTGGCCCCCTCAATCGATTCGGCGAGACTTTTCCCTACGTTCATCCCGTCTCCGTTCTCATTCAACCTCAATGGGCTCCATTGCATCCAAACGGCTGTCGCCTTTGGAGGCCGACTGTGACTGTCGTTTAAAATCCATGGCCGCTTGTGTGGGGATGTGCGCTCCCATCGCGTCCCCCAACACTGGCGGGAGACTCCGCAATGGCAGGGCCGTCCTCGTCCCGGTCACCATCTACACCTGACTCGTCATGACCTTTTTCCAGCTCCTTCTGCTCCAGCTCGGCAAGCTCGGCCTGCAGCTTCTCGAGATTTCCCTCACCGTCCCAGGGCTCGACAACGATTCTCCTGGCATCCTCAAGCTGCTTGTCGGAGCGCTCCATTAGGGCCCTTGCCTGGTCTAGACCGCCCGCCTCCTTCTCGATAATGCCGTCCATCTGCTGCAGCACGGTGTGTGAACCGGAAGTGACCGACGGCAGCATATGGTTCGACCAGTGCGCGTCGGCTGTGCCCTTGACCCTCAGGCCGATGAAAGGGTCGTAACGGAAGGTGCCGTCTCGCTCGAGCAGCGTCTGCTCCTTCTTCACGACAATCTCAAGACCGCGAAACTCTCCGATTGCCCTGACGGGGCCGATGGGACAATCCCCGGCAGCCGCCTGGATCATGCCGATCGCGCTAGCTCGATCTAGCGCCGACACGCCTCCGACCGAGACCCTTACGATATCTGCGCCCTTGTCGAGCTCCCTTTGCCTGTTCGCGCGCTCGAGGACATCGTGGTCGCGTTCGATCAACTCAAATCGCCGGCGGTTGCACGCGGCCGAAGGCTCATAGCGAGATTCGATCTGGTGGCGCATGTTTGCCACCATCTCGGAATGAGACTGCTTGAGCATGGACTGGGCCATGATCTCGCTTCTCAGTTCCTGGATCCTCTTGATATCGGGGTTACCGGACGCCACGGCGGCAAGGTCGGAGTAGGAGATTCTCGTCTCATCGATGTCATCCATGCTGCGCACGGACGGCTTATTCGAGAAGACCTGCCCGATGAAGCGCTGCTTGTGCTCGACGGTGGAGTAGAGGAAGGAGTCGAACGTTCCCTGGGCGACGTACTTGAAGTCCCTCACGCTCTCGAAAAGGTTTCCCTGGCGCCTGATTCGACCGAGGCGCTGCTCGAAATCGGAAGGCCTCCATGGGCAATCAAGGTTATGGATGGCCGCGAGTCTCGTCTGGACGTTTGTGCCCGTGCCCAGCTTCTCAGTCGAACCCATGAGGACGCGCACCTCGCCCGAACGGACCTTCTCGAAGAGCGTTTCCTTCTTCTCCGAATCGTTGCCGGCGTCGCTGACGCACGCAACCTGCTCGGAGGGGATTCCGGCCTCGATGAGGCGTCTCCTCATATCGTCTTGGATATTCCATTTCCCCGAGGCCGGGGTCGAACGGTCACAAAAGACGAGCTGCGCGCCGCGCATGTCGGCCGTCTCCTCCCAGATTTTAAACACCTCGCGAGCGCATACCTCACATTTGCCGCCCTCCATCGGCTCAAACTCGGGGTGCATCAGTTTCGGATCGAGTGCGACCTTCATGCCGTCGCCCGTGATCGCAAGCAGGTTATCGTTGCCCTCTGCATTTCCGGCACGGACGCGCTCGCCGCGGATTCCGAGCTTTTTGACTTCCTCGAGCTGCTCAGGTGTGGCGGGCACGGTGATATGGATCTCCTCGCAATCGGGGACCTTGAGGTTCACGGTCTCCTGCGTGACGATGTCCGCAAAGGTTCGGTAGGCGCTCATGAGCTCGGGGAGGTTATGGAACTTCGTGAAGCGCTGTTTCAGCTGGAAGCCGTTGCCCTCGGGCTTGATCTCCATCGAGTCCTCTATCGTGCCGAATGTGAACGCCCAGGACGGGAACGATGACAGGCCCTGCCGTTCGAGGAGCTCGGGGGCGAGATAGCGCTGCATGTTGTACAGCTCGCCCATCGTGTTGGTGACAGGCGTGCCCGTGGCGAACACGATGTTGCGTCCATGGCCGATCTCGCGAAGGTAGGTGCACTTTTCAAGCAGGCTCTCACTTCGGTTGGACTTCGAGGAAGTCATTCCCGCAATCGCGAGGCCGTACGTAGGGAGATTCTTATAGTTGTGCGCCTCGTCCACAAACAGATAGTCGAAGCCGATCTCCTCAAACGAAAGCCCTTCGGTCTTCGGAGAGGAATGGAGCTTCGAGAGCTTATCGTTGATTTTCTTGACTTCTTCCTCAAGCTTTTTAACCGAGAAGGTTCCACCGTTTTCTTGCGCATCTTCTTTGGCCTGCAGGAATTCCGCCCTTCGGCGTTTGAGATAGACCTCCTTTCGCTCCTGCGAAAGGTCGAGCATGTCGAAGCGCGAACTCGACACGATCACGGCGTCCCAGTCCCCGTTTGCCGCGCGGCCGAAGAACTCCCTCGCCGCATCCGCGGAATCCGACTCCGTTTTGCCCATATAGAGCACCCTCGACCCTGGATAGAGGTAGGCGAAATCCGATGCCCACTGTTCAGTCAGGTGCTTCGGCACGACGACAAGCGGCTTGTTGGCCCGACCGAGACGCCTGGCCTCCATGCACATGGTGATACCCGTATAGGTTTTTCCGGCGCCGACGACATGGGCCACAAGCGTGCCCTCATCTGCCTGCCCGGCTCGCGCGACGGCGGCACGCTGATGTGGCCTCATCTCAACATCGGGGTTCATACCGGGAAAAGTGAGGTATGAGCCGTCATACGTCCTGGGCGCCAATCGGTTGTACCTATCGTTGTAGATTCTGCACAGAACATCTGCCCGATCGGGGTCCGCCCACACCCATTTCTCGAAAGCCGACGAAATCAAGCGCCTCCTGTCCCATGCGGCCTTAGTCCCCTGGGGGTCGGGAACTTTCTTGCCCGTGGACGGGTCGGTCTTGTTCAGCTTCGTCTCGCTGCCGTTGAGGACGGCCGAGATGACCTTGAGCGGCGAATAGCTGCTGATGCCGTATCTGGCAAGCACCTCGAGCGAAAGCTCGGTCGCGTTTCCCGTCAGGCGCCATTTTCCGGTACGAGGCTCATGGGCAACCTCGAATTTCCTCTGCTTTGCCGCAGTCATTTCGCCATCAGTTAACTCGAGCTCCTCCTCGATGAAGCTCATGACGAAGGAGGGGGGAATCCAGGGGGAACCCAGGGTCGCCGCGATCTCCCCGGGGCCGAGCTCACGCGGAAGGACGGCTTTCAGTTTCTCCTCGCAGGTGCGCAGCGCGGTGAGCCTCTCGACATCGGACCCGGTTAGGCCGAAGGCTGCCATATGCCGCTCGCGTCTGGCCCTGTACTCGGCAAGGTCGTCTGGGTTGACGAGCTCCTCGTGGGGAATGGGCTGATCGACGTCGCCCATCCAGTCGACACGGGTAGTCCTCGTCACGGCCTCCTCACCCGCCTGGCGATAGCCGAGAGAGATAAGGAATTCGGCCGGCACGGGGTCGGCCTTCATCGCAGCCGCCAGAACACTCGATAGGGGCTCCTGCTCCGACTTCCGGTCAACGGGGATCCCATACGAGCGCGCCAGGTTTTTGATCGGACCGGGAGTCTGATATGTGTTGTCGGCATCGGCACGCCCGAGCGCGGCGGCAAGGACATCGGGCCCCACGCGGGGATTGGTTGACAATCGCCAGAGAACCTCCTCCGTGTTCATCCCATCGGTCGCGAAATCCCGTCTACTCGCCAGATATCCGAGCGACCTCTCGACGAGCGCCGCGATGAGGGGGTTCGATATGGCCGCGTAGCCGTTCCTGCGCTCGGTGGAGATGCGGACCCCCTCATCGAGCTCTCCCAGGGCGGCGATTAACGCCTCCCCGGTCCACGTACTGAATGCCCTGTCGCGCCAGCTGTCGGGGAGGCTGCCGACATGCGCCGAGGCGATGACGGCACGGTCTGCCGTCAGGGGATGGACGCAGGTGTCCCATAGGCCGCTTTCCATGAGAACGGCAACGGCTCTCGCCACCTCCGCACTCGTCTCGGGAGTGCGGGCAGGGGGAATCGATACCGACTCGAGCCAGGAGCTTTCCCCGGCGTCGAACCGATCGCTCTCTATCTTCTTTTGCATCGATCGGATCGCATCGAGCTTCCCGCCGATATCGCCGGAAAGATATGCCTCGGAGCTCTCGATCCTCGACGTAATCGGATCGCGGACGATGAGGTCGCCGAGCCTTTGCTCGGCCTCGGCGACACTGCAGCCTAGCAGTCGCCCGATGAGCGCCAGATCGACGCCGCCCGTGCGGTCATATGAGACGGCCAGGGCATCGGCAGGGGTCTCAGAGCGGTCGGGGAGGGGTGGCTGGGGGCGCACGGTGCGCTTCGAGAGGATGTCGGCCTTACGGACGAAGTTCTTCTTGGTGTCCAGCACCTCGAGACTGAAGAGGTTGATGCCGAGCGAGCAGTCGTGATAGCCCTTCATGGTGAGGACCCTGCGGTTCTTCGGATCATTCAGGCGACCGTAGCGATCAGCGAAGCGGTCGTAGCGGTCGCTGAGGGCCTTGATTCCAGATTCGATTGCGGCGTCGGTCGATTTGGGGTCGCGCTCGAGCGAGATAAGCGCTCGGGCGGCATCCCTGAGCTCAAGCATTGCGCGTGCACGGTCCTCCGCCTCGCGCCCCGCGGGCCGGAAACGCTCGACCGTGTCGCCGTTGCCGTACCAGATCGACCCGCCGTCGCCCAGCGTGAACTCATAGAGCGCAGGATCGATGGGAACCTGCGCGACCTCGGGCGCGGCAGACCTGTCGGGCATCCCCTCAAATGTATGGGAAATCGCGCCGATGGCCTGATTTGCCAGAGACTTCCTAGCGCTATCGGCGATTCCCGCGGCGTCCAGGCCACTTTTCAATGCATATCCGGGGCCGTATGCGGTCATCTCCGAGCGCTGCTCGCCGACGGCCATGGACGGGTTTGAGGCAAGCAGAGCGTTCACGCGGAAGCCGTCCGCGTTCGTCTCCGTACGGACCCAGGCCGGCGCGTTGTCGTGCGTGATCTCCCGCGCCTCGGCGAGCTTCCTCAGGACGACGAGGTCGCATAGCGCGCTCGTTCCCGCCTGGCTCTCGAAAGTCTCCTTGGGGAGCCGTGCCATGCCGACGAGATCGCACTCGCGGGCAAGACTTTCACGTGTGGCCTCTCGGGCCTTGTCCATGGTATAGCGGCTCGTCAGCACGGCAACGATACCGCCGGGGCGCACGGCGGCCACGGCCCTCTTGATCATGTAGTCGTGAAGCGGCACTCCGTCGATTTTTATCGCGTCCGAGTAGGGGACGTTACCTATGGCGGCATCAAACGACCCCTCGGGGATCTCGCATTTGGCGATATCGGCGGCGACGATCGTATGGTCGGGACAAAGCGCGCGTGCAAGTCCCGCGCTCACGGGGTCGATTTCAACGCCGGTCACATGGACGTCCATACCCACGGGGACGCAGCGCATGAAGTTGCCCGTTCCGCAGCCCGGCTCCAGGATCTCGGCCCTGCCCTCGTCACAGATACCGGCATCCCTCAACGTCTCCCAGATAAGTTCCACGACGGGGCGAGGGGTGTAGAAGGCGGTGAGGACCGTCGCGCGCTGATCGGCGAACTCATCCTCACTCAAAAGCTCTTTCAGGTCCCGTGATACATCGGCCCAGCCACCGATCGGGTTTTCGGCAAAGGCGTTCGCGGCACCGCCCCAACCGGAATAGGCTGAGATGGCGCACGCCTCCTCGAGGGTGGCTTCTCGCCCCTCGCCCATGGTCGCCTTGAGGGCGCGCAGCGCGGCGACATTCAGCCTGGCGCGCTCCAGTGGCGAATGGCCGGCCTGGAGATCAGGGTTCAGGTATTCGGTGTTGTGGTGGGCGGCTAGAGTGTGAACACCGTCTCGTTGAGGGCGATCTCCTCGGCCATCTTCTGGGCGCTGTCGGCCTTGCGGATGTAGTCGTCGTACCGGCACTCGGCCATCGCGGTCTGCGCGAACTCCGGAGTCGCCCCGCAGCTCTCCATGCAGCTGTCCTGTAGCTCCGCGAGCCTCGTCAGGTAGTTGTGCTCCACCGCCTTGAGATACTCCTCCGTCTCGCCGGCCGCCTCCATCCTGGCCAGGTCCTCCGGAGCGTTCTGCTCCATGAAGGAATACCGCAGACCCCTCACGCCCCTGTACGGGTTCTTCAGCACCGACATGCGCTTCCTCCTCGAAATCATCCCTGTGGGCGAACTCGTCGCCTTCCGCTTGGCTTACATAAGATTCCTGTTGCGCCCCGAAGTCAAGGGCCAACCTTTGCTGCGCTTCCACGTTATCGGTTTTTTCTTCGGCGGGCGCCACGTAAATCGCTGAATCATCCATCGCGAAAAGGGAGATTTGCCCCTCTGCCGCAACAAAGCGCCTCGACGTTCTCCTGGCCATTGCGCTACGCCCCCTTTCGAGAGTTGTTGGAGGTTCCGCGCGCACCGGCATCGAAGGAGGCGAGCATGCTCTTTAGTCGCCTGGTCGTCATGGTTGCCGATTGGCAGCGCTCGGCCCGCTCGCCCTGAGAGGGCCGCGCTCTCGGCTTGCACTCGAATCCCGCCTTCCTGAGGGCGCGGTCGATTCTGCCCGTGGCGCCCCTCACCTGGGCACAGACGCGCTCGATACGTGCGAGAAGAAGCTCGGTATCCTCCATCGGGACGCGAACCTCCAGGCCGTCATCGATCCCGTAGCGGCGAAGCGTCACGTGGGAGGCAATCGGATCCATGCCCTCAAGGTCGACGTCTTCGGAGGCCTTCGAGACCGCATCGAGCGCGACCGCATCCCCCTCGACGACGCTGATCGGTGCGGCGCCGGGGCACGAGGTGAGCCCCATATAAGCGGATGCGGGGTAGACCGTCTCGGGAACGAGTTCGCAATCGAGAGTCAGCTCATCGTCCACCCGTCTGGCGAAGGGAACGAGAATCTCGAATCCGGTCGGATGCTCCTTTATCTTTGCGCCAAGCATATCGGCGCGCTGCCTGCTGAGGACGGTCGATGTATCGGCATCGGGATGGTCGAGCTTGAATGCCGCAAGGGCGAGAATTCCCCTCGGGCCCAGTTCGGAGTGCTCGGCCATGGCGTCGAGAATCGTGTCCCAGCCGCGCGGATGGCCCATAACCGCCGCGAGCATCTCGGCAGGCGCTTCAATGTGGCTCTGTTGCATTAATTCCTCCCCGTCTCAGTCAACTACCCATCGATGATGGGGGAGTGCGCCCATGTCGCCCGGCGCGGGAACAAGTGTTCACCGCGGCAAGGCAGATGAGCCTTTAGCCTGACGCCCTATCGGTACCAGCACCCGTCGCCTTCGGAGCCGATGCTATCTCCGCGAGCCTTGTGAGTCCCGAGGCTATCTCGACCGCGTCTGCGCCCAGCAGCCAGTCGGTGGGTACGCCGAACGTCCTTGAGAGGGCTTTGAGCGAGACGGCCGAGGGCAACCTGACGCCAGCGAGCCACAGGCCGATCGAGCGCGAAGATTGCCCGATCATCCCCGCAAGCTCATCCTGTCCGATGGCCGTCACCCTCATGAGGGCGGCCAGGCGTCGGCGAAAGAGCAGCAGGGAAGGTTCGGTTGTGTACGGTCCGGGCGCGTTCTTCATCTCGATCAGTACGTCCCGACGTTGAAGCCCTCGCCTTTGGTGTAGTCGACGGTCACGGGAATCTCCGTCTCGTTGGGGAAGTAGACGCGGATGACCCAGTAGGGGACGTCGGAGCCCTCAGGGCCCATTCCCTGATTGACATCGCTTGACTCGATGAGCGTCTTCTCGGGGACGCCGTATTCGGGGGTCAGGGACGTGAGGTACCTTGCGACCACGTCCTGGAAGCCCGTCTGGGTCATTCCCTCGGGCAGGTTATCCGGGACGGCGACAATCGAGGGGTCGACCTGCGTCGATTCACCCTTATCGTCCGTGGCGCCGCCTTCCGATTCATCATCCGTGCCGTAGCCATCGGCACCGACTTCGCCGTCGGGGGCAGCCGATGATTCCACCGCCGCGTTGTCATCTGTCCTGCCTGTGGGCGGAAAGAGTGCGAACGCGACGTTGATTGCGATGCAGACTATGATGATGCCTACGCAGGCGAGTATGATCCCTTTCGAATCCAGCTTCCTACCCTTTTTGTACATTGCGAGCCTTCCTTTCCCTTGTTGGCTATTTGAGTTCGACTCCGCCCATCCATCCCCAGTAGACGCCTGAGCCCTTACCGTAGAAGGCAATGAACTCATCGAGCGTCTTGGTGGTGATTGCGCCCTCGTTGCTCATGACCTTGCCGTCACCTATGTAGATGCCGATGTGGCCATAGAGAAGTCCGGGGCTGCCGGTGCCGGGGTGGCTCGCGTCGCCGACGATCATGCCGACTTTGAGGTCGGCGGGGTTATTGCTATGGCACCATGCCTTGACCATGTCGCATGCGTTGCCGCCGAATGAGCCGACACCCGCCGCCTTGAATACGTTTGTCACCCACGCGGCGCACCAGTTCAGGCCGGGTGAGGGCGTTGACTTGCAGGCGTTGACGACGGCGAGCTGGGTTCCCGTGGCGCCCGCCAGGCCCTGGCCCGAGCCGCCGAGGGTGCCGGACGTGATGGCGTTGTAGAAATACTGCGCGTTGGTGTATCGCTGCTCCCAGCCGGAGGGCTTGCCTCCCACCATCGCGCAACGTTCCCAGCCCATGGCGTAGATCTTCGTCGCGGCCTCGAGATCGGTCGCATCCATGAATGTTTGGTAGTTGTACTTGCCGTTGGCGCTGTGAAACGAGCCCCACTCATCGTGGTCCGACCAGAACTCGAGCTGGACATCGAGGTCGTACCAGTTCTTGCCATTCTCCTTGGCGAATTGAGCCAGGCGAAGGCGGCGCCCTCCGTCCCATTGGCCTATACCGGTCGCCTTGTTATATACAGAACCTCTCGAGATGATCTCGTCGTTTGTTTTCGGGCTCTTTCCGTCCAGCCAATAGGCATACGAACCCATTGCCTGGTCTGCCATCGGGTATATCGCGTGGTTTGCGGAACCCGCTGACTCATGGCAGTAGTTGCCCATGATGGCCGCGGCATGAATATCATCGCAACCGTGGTCTTTGAGGTACAGGTAGATGGCGAGCTCGGCGCCGCCCAGGCTGCCGCCGTTGCTCGCGCCACCGGCCTGATGTCCGAACTGCACGATCCCGAACGATGAGGCAAGAATCATCCCCATTAGCAGAAGGCCGCCGAGCGAGAGCGACGAGGCGAACAAGGCAATCCTGTTCTTCCGCTCCCTGAACGAGAGAAGCTGCCGTCTTCCCCTACGGCCCTTGAATAGCCTTCGGGAGAGCTTGCCGCCGACGGCGCGCCCCGCCTTCTTGCTAAGGGAGGCCTGCTTGAGGGCGACCTTCCTCTTCCTGCGCAGAACCGCCTTGCGATGGTCCTTGAGCTTTTTGACGGCGGCCGGGTCCTTCTTGAATGAACCCGGGCGGCGCTTCGTAAGGATGTCGAGCTCGACCGCATTGGCGCGCTTGAGCGACTTGGAGGCGCTGCCGGCAATCGGGGCGACGGGGACCGTAGCCACCTTTTTCGCGAGCGATGAGGATGCATAGAGCTGGGCCGAGGGCGTTGCGCCCGACACAGCGGCCCCGCGTCGGGAAGACGAGGCCATACCGGAGGGGGAGAAACCCGATCCCTCCGATGAATCTGTGCCGGGCGCATCGGCTTCGGATGCCCCTGTTATGTATGATTTCGCGACCGAGGCGAAGGTACCGCCGTATGAGGCGACGCCCGCGGCGGCTGATGCCGCACGCGAGCGTGTTGATTTCTGGGCGCTGAGACGGGAAAAGTCCGAGGAGCCGGATCGCGATCTGTTCGGACGCGGCGAAGACCCTTCCCATGCGGAAGTGCGCCGCGACTCAGCTTCGAGCACGGCGGGCACGGTGCACGTACGCCGGCTGGCGGCGGTACGGGCATCCGCATGGGCAAGGTTTGAGCTATATATCGTCGAGCGCGGTTTCATCTACTAGCCTACGAAACCGGAACCGCCGGCATACTCGGTGAGTCCTTCGGGGCTGATCTCGTCGGGGCTGGCAAACATGCCACCGAGGTCTTCGCCGCTGTCGTTTTGGTAGCCCAGCAGGCCTTGCATTGCCCCTGCGACCGATGCGCTGGTGAAACGCTGGTCATCAGACTGCTGAGGGGTAGCCGCCGCCTGCATTGCGGCCTGCTTGAGATGGCGCTGGGCTGCGCGCTGGTTAGGATACATACCGTTAGGCTGAGTGAAGGTTGCCGCAGGGGCCTGCTGAGAAGAAGCGGCATGAGCCGACTGTCGATAGGCCTGCGCCTGGGTGTCCGGGCGGGCCGGAGATTCCGTCTGCTGCAGACGGGCTCCGTCGGAGCGGGATCCAGCCTGCACGTTGCTCCCGTCGACAGGCTGAGCCTGCTCGGCGGCGGTAGCGGTCTGGGTCTGCGGCGCGACATCAAGGCCGTTTGCATGCTCCGACATGGCCACGAGTGCCGGCAACGTATAGCCGACCTCAGAACCGGAAAGGGCGACCGTGCCGTTCGAGAAGGCGATGTCGCCGGAGGGGTCGGCGCCCAGCGTGATGCCGGCCGAGGAGAGCGCCAGGGCGAAATCATCGAAATGGGTGTCGCTCTCATGGGTGAAGACCTGATTGATTGCGTTCAGGACAAGCTCCTTGAGCTCGGCTTCGGCCTGCGCGCGCAACTCCTCCTCAGTTGGGAGTCGACGGGTGTTGAAGCGCGAGAAGTCCGCGCCCTCCTGGAAGTCACGAATATCCATATCTTCCATCCTTTCGTTATTGGCGGCAACCGCGTTCCGGTTGTCGCCGCCGTTGAAACCTATTTGCACGTTTGCCGGCTGACTGTCGGGCAAGGGGCGCGGCGAGGGGGCCATATGAGCGGGCGACGGCACGCAGCGACCGATTTCCTCGCGTCTCGAGCGCGAATTCGAGGACGAGTCGTCTTCCGGCTCGTCGAGCGAACCGACGTCGGGTCCCGCCGATACCGGCCTTGCCGCCCGGCGCTTGATGTCGGCGGGACGGGTCGTGCAGATGTCGTAGAGCGTCGGGCAGATCTTCGAGTCGATCTGGAAGTCGAAGTGGACGACGCGGTTCTTGAACACGTAGAGCCCCTCGCCGGGATGCGCGGTGGCCAAAACCTTCGTCTGGCTCTCGGAGAGGTTGAACAACTCCTGGAAGTCGGGGAGGAGGTCACTTGTCTGCTGCAGAATCGTCACGAAGGGCGAGTTCTGGAACATGTAGCGCGTCTCCTCGCTGTTGAGGACGCGGGAGAGGTTCTGCGTGATGGCGTTGATATAGAAGTCCCATTTACCGCCGCGCGTGAAGAACCGGTCGATTTGGCTGCGGGCGTAGGGGCTGTCGAGCAGGAGCTGGAACTCGTCGATGATGAGCCAGGTTCGCCTTCCGGCGCGGCGGTTCGCCGAGACGCGGACCCAGATATGGTCGAGGATGATGAGCAGCGCCAGCGGCTTGAGCTCACTGGACAGCTCGTGCAGGTCGAAACAAACGAGGTTCGACTGAAGATTCACGTTTGTCGGATGGTTGAACAGCGATAGCGTGCCCGTGACGTAACGGCGAATCAGCTTCGCGAGGTCGCGCGCATCGCGCATGTCGGAGCCCTGCTCGGACATCAGGAAGTTGTAGATATCTTGAAGTGTCGGCAGGTTCTCCGGGCGCGGGTCGTCGAGATATCGGTTGTAGGCGTATGCGGCGGCGGCATCAAGCACATTGGCCTGTGCATCGTTGACGCTACTGGCCATCATGCGCACGAGAGACTGGATGAAGGACACCTTCGCCGGCACGGGGGAGGACTTCGTCTCCGGGTCGTCAGAGCCGTAAGCGAGAGAGATATCGAGGGGGTTGATGAAATCGCCAGAGTTCTCGGCGATGCGGATGACCTGGCCGCCGAGATACTCGGTAGGCGTGACGTATTCGCCCTCGGGGTCAATCGTGATCACATCGTCGTCTGGATGCTTCAGGTGCACCGGGATAATGCGCGTAATCTTTGAGTTGAACGACTTTCCGGAGCGGGGTTGGGCCAGCGTGAAGCTGTTTGTGTGCTCATGGGACACCGGGTCGTAGACGATGAATGAGCGGGTCTCGGCGTTGAGGCCCATGATGTTACCGCCTGGGTCGTTCATCTCGGCGGCGACGAACATCAGCATGTGCGACAGGGGGTCCGTGGTCAACGTTCGCTCATACGGAATGTAGGGGGCGCCGATCGGCAGGGCAGTCGAGAAGGATTCCTCGCGAAGGGCCCGCCATGAATCGGGATAGGGTTTCCTATGAGTGGAGAAGACCTTCTCGACCTCGCGGCAGGCCTCCTCGAGCTCCGTCTCCGTGCGCCCCTGGACGGTCACGACGGTCGTGACGCCAAAGGCGTGCATCTCCGCGCTCTCGAGGTCGTCTCGGAACGCCTCGGCGTCCTCCTGGGCCTCGCGCATGGTGGGCGGCATGTTGTTCTGGTCGACGAAGTAGCCGACCTCGGGACGGCTCGTGTTGAACTGGTAGGTGTTGTTCTCCTCGGTGATCTCGTGCAGGTGGTTCTCTGCGGCTGAAATTGCCGCGGAGAACTCCCAGGGACGGATATGCCATGCGACGGTGAGGTCGTAGGGCAGGCCCGTCAGGTCTGAGATAAAGGAGTCCTTCATGGTCTTGCCGTAGCCGTCGAGCGTGACGTCATAGGTTTTAACCCAGCGGCGGCCGATAATCATGCGGGGGTCGCCGCGATAGCCGTCGGCGGTGAGGACGGAGGAGGGCGCCACGAGCTCGCGGGTCGTGAGGCCGACGGTCCCGGAAAGGCGCTCGAAGTTCGCCGTGCCCGGGCCATCGTCTTGGCGCGTCATTGTCTGGATGATGTCGAGGCGCTGCTGTCCGTCGAGTACGTGCGCGTCCGAGCCGAGATCGCGGATGAACCGAAGGAAGGAATCAGCCTCCTGCGACAGCCGGGGCACCGCACGCTCCAGCGTGTCGGCCGACACTGCAATCGTGATGATGCGGTCGCGGCGCACCGAACGGGAGGACTTTGCCAGCATGGAGCGGGTCCATGCGTTGTACTCGCGGCGCAGGACGTTGCCGCGCTCGTCACCGGGGACCTCGCGGAACAGCAGGTCGGAGGCGAACTCCTCCGGGCTCACGCGCTTGTTCATGATGAAGATACCGAGTCGAACCGTATGGTCGAGCGAGTCGAGGTATCCCGCCCACGCCTCGCGCACGAGATATTGGTCCTCGGGTCGCGCTCCCTGATAGTTGACGTCATCGACGCGTAGGGCGATGGAGTAGGTCTCGCTGTCGATGCGCATGACTCCATCTACCGTGAGCAGCTCATAGGGGACGAGTTTCGTGGTCGACCACTTGGGCTGGACGAGCTTCACATCGGTCGAGAGCGCCGTGTTGACACCGAGATCCGCCTGCGCTTCATCGGTCGCCCAGGAGGAGCCGAGGGGAATGGAGGGGACCTCGGCGCCGCATTTCGCGACATACCTGTCGCGCTTCTTCCTCAGCTTCTTCAGGCGCTTGTCCATCTGACACACACCTTTCTGCCAGCCCGCCTCGAGGGCGCTCGCGCGGCGCTGCTCGGCCTCGGCAATCTCTCGGTCGAGGTCGTCAATCGTCAGTCTGCTCATCTCGGGTTTCTCCCATCATTTCTAACAGAGGCCTCAGCCATCGCCTGCGCGATTCCCGCCGGCACGGCCTCCTGCTCCAATTTCCTTGATTTCCTAGCCGTCTTTTCGCGACGCTTACCCTCGCGGACCTCGGCCTTCGTCTTCTTCGGTACAGACACCTCGAAGGTCGGAACCGTCAACGTGAGCTGTTCCGGTTCGGCACGGTCCTTCAACATGAGTGGCAGCCATTTCTCGGATTTGAGACCGTGATGCGAATGGAGGCCGATAACACCGATCGCAATGCAAACCGGTATAGCCATATATGTGACGACCTCGAGGCTCCAGCCCCATGCATAGACGCCGTATATGCCGACAGAAACGACAGCGGCGGCGGCAAGCGCGGCTATGGCTGAACGCCTGGAAAAGCGCCCGAAGATGTTTCTCGCGACGTAGTTGTTGATGTCATCGCGTACGAATGTCTCAGCCATTTCACTACCTTCCCTAGACAAGGCCAAACAGGCTGTTGGCAACGACTTTTGACTTGTTCACGATTTCCGTAATGCAAAGAACTGAGCACATCGAGGGGATGAGTGCGGCCGCGGCGCCCCCGAAACCATTTAGGGTGCTCGTATCGGACGTGATGGGGGCAATGAGTTCGGTTGCGACCGTATTGATGAGGGGAATCATGCCAATCGCGATGACAATCATCACTGCCTGGAAACAGACCGCAGCGAAACGCTTGAGATAGCCGACGCCCATGGGCCTTGATTTGTCGTCAGCAAAGAACGATAGGCAAAGGGGGCTTGCAGCGGCCCTCAAATAGATTTCGCCTACACGTACGAAGATGGTCGTCAGCACGGTGAATAGGCAGGCGACGCAGGCAACGAGTGAAACGATGGCGAGAATGAGAAGGATAAACGAAGTTCCGGCCTGTGCGTAAGTCAGGGCGTCGAATGATTTGATCACCTGTTCTTTTATGCCAATGGAGCTGGTCGTATCGATCCCCATTGATGCAAGCGTGCTATTCACGATACCTACAAGATGTTGGGCGAGAACGTATACGGCCGCACAGATGTCCATCGCGTGGATGATGAGGGTGTAGCTCACCGCGAACATCATGACGACGAAGGCGAGGCTTGCCATGATATCGACGCCGGCCATCTTGCGGCGGACATCCAGCTGGTGCATGAGGGCGACGCCGAAGGTCAGGCCGAGAAACGCCATGGCATAGGGCTGGAAAGCGCCTTTCGATAGCTTCGACGCCATAGTGTAGAACTGGCCGAAAGGACCATTGGTAAAATCGGACGTGAATGCAGTGTTCGCTGTAGAGGACACTAGCGAAATGCACCATTCTGCAAGGCTCGTTGCACTTTCCGCAAGCCCACGGCAGAAGGTCCACACCAGATTTTCAGCAGAATACTTGAAGAAGTTAAAATCTAGGGCGAACTTTGGCGGATTATCCTTGATTAGCTTATTCTCCATGTCGTCCGGGTCCTTTGCGGCCGAATCGTTGTCAGTATTCGGTTTTCCGCCTGTTCCAGTGGATTCCTGTCCGGTTGACGCATCTTTTGCTATCTCCCATCCATCAGGGGCCCAACTTGGCGCAAAGCTCTTGAGATATTTGCTGTCGTTCAAACTTCCATCGAGTTTTTTTGTTTTTGCGGCTTTTGAACTTACAGTTTTACCTTTCTTATCGACATAAACCGGACCGTAAAGATTTGCCCCTCCGTTTCCGATTTTCACCTCATATCTAATTTCATGAGCGGTGATTCCGTCATGTTTAAAGTCTATGAACTTGTCATTTTCAATATCCGTCCAACGAATAACAACGTAGCGCTTAGAGTCTGTTGTCTGAAAGCCTGAAATATCCAGCGAGTCTCTTACGGACCACTGGCCCTTTTGCGCGGCATATGCGATACCGGACATCGCGCAACCCAGCACCAACAGGACAACGCTGATAACCGCGAAGCGGAAGATGTCCTCAGACCACCTTATATGCCGCTTGTCATATTCAAATTCGTCATACGGATCTGTTGGCCCGGGCGACGTAGCACCACCGATGGGGGAGCCGGCCGCGAGGGCGAGCAGCCTCTCTCGGATCTCCATTATCCGAGGATGCCGCTGAACAGCTGGGAGATGATGTGGGAGACACCACATCCGGCGATAAAGACACCGGCGAGAACCTGCCACCACTCGGTGCCGTGGCCGGGGCGGCCCTTGGTCTTCTCCTCGAGCAGGTTGTAGACGCCCCACAGGGCGAAGAGCGACCCGCCGGCAATCATGAGGTTCTCGAAGGATGTGACGAGTTGCGAAAGCTGTTCCATTAAAATGTCCTTCCCTAAGGATTTGCGATACCTATCACGCGCCTCAATAGGCGTCGATAACGATGGTCTTGGGGTTTGCGCGGTCGACGAGCACGACATCCTCGGGCGTAGAGGTGCCGGGGCCCTCCACATGCCTTCTGGAGCGCGCCCACTCAAGCATGTCGGTCTTGCCCGCATCGAGATACTCTTTGCGCCTCGGATGTATCTCGGGGTCGGCCTTGAGGTCGCGAAACCACATTCCCTGCTTGTAGTGGGTAACGCACTCATCGGGGGACAGGCCGTCCTCCTCGTTGAAGCTGTAGAGCTCCTCGGGGCTCATGAGCGGGACCTTGACGTATCTCGTGCTCTCCTGGATGGACTTGCCGCTTGCGGAGTTCGAGACCGAGTAATCGGTGAACTTCTTCGTGGTACTGCCCATCTCGCGGGATATCTGCTCGCAGTCGGAAAATAGGGATGAGCCCATGTACATGAAGATGGCAGAGTTTGCACGGATGGATTCCGACTGCTTGCCGTATCGGGCCTCGAGCTGCTTGCCGTCCTGCACAATGGCGCAGAGGTTGATCCAGAACTTACGGCTCTCGGCGAACAGCTTCTCCAAGTCGGGGATCTTACCTATCTGGGCGAGCTCGTCGAGATAGCAGTAGAGGGGGATCTCGAGATGGCCGATACCGTTCGTGGAACCGATATCCTTGGAGATGTCGAACAGCTGGTTCAGGGCCATCGCTGCGACGAAGTCATAGGGACCGCCGCCGGACTTGATGCAGAAGAATATGGCACGCTTTCGCTTGTCGATAGACTGCAGGTCGAGTTCATCTCGACCCAGCATCTTCCTGATCGCGGGGTTATTGAGCCTTTGCAGACGCGCGGCACACGAGGAGACAACGGCCGCCATCTGCTCGGGGGCACCGGCGTTTGCCTTGAAGGTGCGATAGTTGGTGAGGACGGAGTTCTCGGGAAGCGACTCGTCGTCGAGCGCGTCCTCGCCGTAGGTGTCGATGATGTACTGCGCGAACCCATCGAAGCCGTCGCGCTCCCGCGTCCCCTCGAAGACGAGGTCGAGCTTGTTGATGCCCTCGGCGCCGTCGGCCTTGGCCATCGCCAGGTAGTCGATGATACCGGGAAGGGTGCAGTCCGCGGTATTGCCGTTGGCCTTGAACCAGAAGACGAACATGCCGCAAACGCAGGTGTAGAAGTTCTTCTCCATATCGATGAAGAACTGCTGGTCGCCGCGTGTGTCCTCGCCCTTGGTGTTCGAGATGAACATATTGACCAGGGAGTTGATGGACGTGACGTCACGGCAGTTGATGAGCGGGTTGTAAGGGGTCGAGGCCAGGATGTGCTCCTCGTCGCGCAAGTCGATTACCTGCACGTCATAGCCATTGTTCTCCAGAAACGCCGCCGATGCGCGGAATAGCTCGCCCGAGGGATCGGTGAAGACCATGTTGCCGTTCATCTGCATGATCTGGTTGGTCACGAATCGATATGACTTGCCTGCGCCCGATCCGGCCATAACGAACATGTTGCGGTTCGGCACCTGGCTCTCTCGCCTGATCGGGTCCTTCTTGTCGTTGACGATGGAGGTGCCGGCAACCTTGCTGTTGAGCGATAGGATGATATTGTCGTCTTCGACCGTCTCGCACCAGTCAGGGACGGGCCACTCGGCCGTCGCCTTGTTATGCGAGTACAGCAGACGCTCCTGGGCGGTGGAGAAACGCTGGGAGCCATATTGCTTGGCCGGCGATATATCCTCGCCGGGCGCCTCCTTCTTGAGGAAGACGACAAGTGCAATCACGATGGCCGCAGCAGCAGAAATCAGCAACGGGACCCCACCGAAGAAGACGCCCAGGGGTCGGCGTGACGCCGCCCACGCTATGAATGCCACGGCATCTTCGGGCGTATCGATGCCATTGGAGCCGAGCATGACCTTCTGGACCGTAAGGTTTACGATCCAGAAGGCGGCTGTACCCAGCACGACGGCACCGATTGCCTTCGTTATGTCCACCTTGGGCAACTTCATGAATTACCTCTTGACCCTCTTATTGAGGGTGCGGGAGTGTGTGGCCGGGCGGTTCTGCTTGCTGATCTGGTGGCGGTTTGCCTTTCGGTCGGCGGCGTCACGCATATTGACGGCGCGAATGACTTCGTGTGAGCCCATCTGCTTGGTGCGCCCCTGACGCTGCTGCAGCTTAACCGTACCCTCTAAGGCCTCACGGTCCTTCAGGGTTTCGATCTGGGCATGGCATCGAACGAGGGCGTCGGCGCGCCCCTCGCAAAACGCGCCCTTGACATCCCCCTCGCAGATCTGGTTTCCGATTTTTGCCGTCTGTCCATCTGAATCGGTAATCCTGAAGGCGCCGGCCGTGGTCACGGCCGCAGTGTAGACAGTACCGTCCCAACCGGTGAATTTACGTTTGTACATCCCATCGGACTGGTCGAATTTCCAAGACTCACCGAGATATTCGATGCTTTCCGGTGCAGGCGGCAGGCCGATCGGGGGGAGGCCCACGGCAGGAAGCCCGATTGCGGGAAGCTCGGGACACTCTTTATTTTGCTCAGACGAGCGGTCGTTATGTGCGATGGCAGGTGTTTGGACCGGCTCGTCATTCTCGACCGGCCCCCTCATGGCGCTGTCCACGTCGGCATTCGAGATCAGCTTTCTCTCGATAGCCGTCTCGATGCAGGCGGCAAGTGCCTCCTGGTCCTTCATCTTGTATTCGATTGCAAAATAGCCGGTCGCCGGGTCTTCGAAAACCGCAAACCCGATTCGGTGCCTGCGGCAGATGTCGGAAAGGAGCGACAGGTCGCCGCGGTCGAGGGCGCCTTCCTTGCCGAGGTTGACGAGCTTGATGACATCGTTGCGATCGCGCCTCAACGTATGCTCGGTCACAAGGCCGTAACGCCCAAGGCCATTTACGTGGCTGATCGCATGGTTCGCGCCGCGCTGGGCTGTCCTACCGGCAGTTCCGGCAACTTTGCCGGTGCCGCGTGCCAGCGCCCTCATTGTGAGTATGAGAACCTCTCGCGCCGGCGGCATGACAGCCTGCCCGAGCATGAGCAGGACACGCATGGCCTCTTCGTTCTCTCCGGGCATTGCTGATACCTCCTTCCGGCGATGAGTATTTGGGGCCGCACAGTCAAGCGGCGCCAAATACAGTTTTCGCCATATAGGCCACCCGTGCGGACCGGTTTGGTGCCACAAGGTGACAATTTTTTAAATATGTCTGTGAGCTCCGGGGTGCTTGGCATGTGCTCCCGGATATCTATGGCCTTTGACAATTGACGCGGCATGTAGATACAGATGCCTGGTCGCCAAGGCGTCGGCGAGGGCGGTATGGGGCGCCCCCTCGAAGTTGTATCCAACGGCATCTGCCGCAGAGACCAGCCTCCATCGGGAATTGGTCTCCGAGAACGGGCCGTACACACGACCGAAGTCCTCCATGGCATCGATGATCTTTGTCGTCTGAGGGATGACGACGCCCTCTTTCTCGAGAAAGCCGAGGTCGAAATTGACATTCCATCCGACAACCTTATCCGTACGGTCGAATAGAGATTGAACGGCCTCAAGATAGATTTCAAAGGGCTTGCAGTTCGCAACGGAGGCAGGGGAGATGTGGTTCACGCGCTCGGCATCTGGCCACTCCGTCTTATGCTGCGGCTTGACACGTAAATGGACCGTCGAGGGAGAGTCCAGGCCTTCTATATCGAGAACCATGGCAAGCGTCAGGATCTCATCTCCGCCGGCGGCGTCGAGCCCCGTGGTCTCCGTGTCGATTGTCATGCACTCGATAGGGGAGTCGAACGGTATAAGGGTAATGCTCATCGCGTTGCGCCCCCTCAGGACTGCCCATAGTGATAGTAGCCGGTGCGATTGGCAGCCGTGGTATGGAGAGCGCCCTCGATACCGCCGCCCAGCTTCCTGCTGATCTGCGCGATGAGGCTTTTCGTGCCGGGCATCTCGTGGGCGCGCTCGGTCTTGATATCGCTCTTTTGGACATAGCCCTCGTCGACAGACTCATCCCACTCGTCCTGGGTCGCCTCGGTGTAGAAGACCGGCGCCTCGGGGTCGTTTTCGATGGCCTGGGAGGCAAGCATATCGATGTGTTCGGTATTCCCCCTCACGGCGGCATGGACAACGTCGTCGGTGAGCGCACCGCCGTTCGCGATGTACTCATAGAGGCTCTGGTCGGCCGTGTCGGGAATCACGCGCCCGAACTGTTCGTCCGTGACATAGCCCTCGTCGCCGATCCTGAATTGGCCATAGGGCCCCGCCGGCCACGGCACAGCGATACGCGAGAGCTCCGTGTCCGCCATGACATAGAATTTCATGACGGCGAGCTTGTCATCTCGCGAGATATAGTCTTGGACAGCGACGGGGGCCTTCGGGTTGATATGGGTTCGGTCTGACGGCGAGAGCGCAAGGCCTCGCTCGATCTCATATTCGGCTTGGGCAGTGGAGGCCGTGAAAAGGGCTCGCGCGAGCAGCCAGGACTTCTGACCCGCATACGTATCGGGGGCGATACCGTCAAGAGCGACCTCGGCCACCGCCGAGAGAAGGTTGGGCTCTGCCATAATCGCGCCGAGCGTGGCGACAGCCGGCCACTTAAGGTATCCCTCGCATTGCTGCGGGTCCATGATCATTTCGCGCACAGCATCGAAAACGCGGTCGAGGTTGAGCAGGCCGAGCCCCGCTGCCACCGCCGACCTATCCAGGTTGTCCATACGGCTCTCCCTTCGGTCATAGTTCCGTTGGTTGTATCGTCCGCCCTCGGGCTTGTCGATGAGAGCCGTTGAACAACTGTTCCTAGAATTTGGTTAGTTAATGTTTAAGCGATTGAGCATGGGGGAGGGTCACGTCGCGCTCCATCGACATGACCCCATCGGGCGATGCCGTGCTTTTGGTCGCAAGTCGAAGCGAGTCAATGATCCTTTTCGTGCTGGGACTGCAATCGACTCTGTGGGGGGCCACGCTCAGCTCTTCATACTGATCAAGGATCGCGTCCACCTTCCGTGACTCGTCGAAGGTCTGGCCGCGGTAAAGCGTATAGTCGTGTCCGCCGATGCTGACTAGGCCGTCGGGCGCAAGGGCAATGCCTTTAGCTTCAATCGCCGGCACAATGGCGAAATTTACACCTGCGGCGATGGCAATATCCTTGTATTCATCAGGAATGACCATCTCGCGAAATTCGGACAGATCCCTCATCGAAAGAAACGCATTAAGGTTAACTTCAACGGCGTCATATCCACCCCGTCCGGCGCCAACTATAACAGAGCCGAATATCTCCGAGTCCATGAGAATGCCAGGCAGCGGATCCACACTTGACCTCTGCATGTAGACAGTGCGATCTCCTTGAGCGGGCCCGTCGAGGTTAACGGTCACGTCGGACCAAAGTTCACCGAACGAGTCGGAACCATCGGTCACATCGAAGGCTTGGATGCAGAGCGTATCGTTCTCCTCGTAGAACTGCTTCACGAGCTCAACGGTCTTCGGCTCGCCGTCAACCGAATAATTGACCTTGATGCCGCCCTTTGTGGTTGCATCCACATAGAGGCTGCTGTCCTCGATACGCTTTTTGAGGTTCTCCCTATAGGCGACCAGCGATCCTGGGAGCGCCTGGATCTCAGAAAGACCTTTTTCCAATTGGTCAATATCGACAACGACCGGCTGCTCGATTTTAGGGAACGGACCCAGCTGAAACGCCTTCATCGCATAGTCGCTTCGGTCTTCCCTAGCCGTCATAACGAGGGCGGCGTCACTTGGAAACAGCGTAGTACCGTCAACCCTAACGATCCTGACGGTGTCTCGCCTTGTCGCCGATGCCACAGACTGAAGGACATGGGACGATGCCTGGTCGATATTTCCGAGAACGATGGCGCCACCGCTCGCGGCAGAGATAACACCCGGCCTGATTGGGCGCCCGCCGCCGATAATACCTGCAATGCTTGCCGTCCCGATATCGGAGACAACGGCAACGTTACCCTTTGCACCGACACCGGAAAGGTCCCTCATGAGCGTCGCTTCATCGCTTTCGCCGACGCGGAAGAACGCGCGAAGCGCCTCTCCCGCACGCTCCGGGCTATCCGTCTCAATTAGGATGGGAATTCGCGTCGCAAGGGCCTCGGCCACAGCAGAAACTGCAGCAGGCGGGTAAACCGGACTCAATTGATTTGGTTCAGCCGGCATAGACCTTCCGATAAGATTCTCAGGATTACCCAAGGAATCAGGTGAGATCGAGTCCAGGGTTTGAAGGCTCGGGTGAGAAGGCCTCAATCCGCGCGGAGTTGCCGCGGAGACGACTCCCTGGAGATTCAACTCATGGCAGAGATCTTCAACTGCAATGGCGCCCCGGCGCGACGTCACGTTACCGCCGAAGTCCAGCGATCCGAAAAACAGCCTATTCTTGATATACGTGAGATCGAGCTGCCCCGAGGCGCTCAGGATTCCAAGTGCGATGGGCAGCGCGAGAGAGTCTGCATCTCGAATTCGACCCGAGAAGGCCCTACTATAGGCGGGTGAGGGCATGACCTCGATAGAACCGCTTTCTCGCGGCAAGGTGTATCCCTGCGCCCTGAGTGCGCACCTGACAATGCCCCGCAACTCAACCGCAGCGTTATCCTGAATGCCTAGAATGTTCATGCCGGGAATTCCCGGTTTGAATTCAATCGCGATGTCAATGGGTACCGCCGAGGCGCCCTCCACAATGGCGCCATGGACAACTGTACGATTGCTCATAACTTGCTCCATTCCTCAATGGTCTTGAGGTAAGTTTGATGGTGGACCGCACGAGCATGGCCTCAATGAACAACTGTTCAACCGGTTCCGTTGTGATTTTGTCGATGCAGGGCTTTCCGATACAGACAATACGCAAGGTTATTCTCTAATCAGTGGTGGATAGTGGTGGATAGCCAGAAGAAACCAGTGGATTCTAGAAGGAATAGCCAATAGTAAAGCGGTTTCCCTGATTAACTGTATTTCAGGGAAACCGCTGGTAGACGGTGGTGGGCCCTCCGGGATTCGAACCCAGAACCCAGGGATTATGAGCATGGGCCGAAACCCATTGAGGAGCTAGGCATCGATGTCGGATCACGGGCCAATTGGCACCTGCTGCCAGGCGTGCTCACGGCATCCTCACCGGGATATCGGAATTCAAAGCCGATGTCGCGACGCTCAAACTCATATGCCACCGCGTGAGCTTCGGCTTGACCGAAAAATAATCTGGTTGCAGCCAACCTCGTCACACATAGCAATGTCACGGTGGTGGGTGGCTGGGGGGGGGCACCCACGGGCTCGACCCTCAGCGCCTAGATTTGACGCGTAACCGCAGTGCAAGCATAGGAAGACCCGTTGACTTTGAATATCAGAGGCTTCGGTAGTTTGTGTGACAAGGGGCTAGCCTAGGCAGCAACGCTCTTCGCTCCCTTCACGCCCTTCTTCCTCGCCTTCACCGGGCGACCCGGGAGCTGGGGCTGGCAGTCGCCGCACCTGAGCATGAGCAGGGCCACGAGGTTGTCGGTGTTGCGGAAGCCGTAGCCCATCCTCACCGCCACCTTGATCTTGTTGTTGATGGCCTCTACGCGCCCGTTGCTGATGCCGAGCTCGACTGCGGCGATGATGTCGTCGCGCCGGCGGCGCACCTTCTTCTCCACGGCGACGACCTTGGCGATCTTGCAGTAGGCGGCCCTGTGCATCCAGTCGTCGAGCAGCTCGGCGGCCTCGGAGCCGTCGGCTGCCCGGAAGACGGCCCGCAGGTCCTCCTTGAGCTCCCAGGCCCTGACCAGCCGCGAGCCGGCCCTCTTCTTGAGCGCCTCGAGCCTCGCCCTCTGGCCGTCGGTGAGGTCCTCGGGGTTCTTCACGAGCGCGTAGCGGCTGCCCTTGATGGAGGCCGCCTCCTCCTCGAGCGCCCTGACCTCCTCGGGCGGCAGCTCGCCTTTGGCAGGCCTGCCGCGCTTGCCCTCGGGCCTGGGCCTGGCGGCCCTGGCGGCGGCCCTGGCGGCGTTCCACTCCTCGCAGCGCACGGCGTCGAGCGCGTCGTTCATCCACTGGACCACGTGGAAGGGGTCCATGACCCACCTCGCGTTGGGGCAGCGGCGCTTGACCAGCTGCCTTATCCACCTCGCGCCGTCGGCGGTCACCACCTCTATGGCGCGCCTCTGCTCGCGCGTGAGCTCGTCGAGGAACAGGTTGAGCACGTCCTTGCCGGTGCCCTCGTGCGCCCAGATGAGGCAGCCGCGGTCGTGGTCGACGACCACCGTGACGTACTTGTGGCCCTTCTTGTACGACGTCTCGTCGATGCCGATGCGGCGCACGCCGTCGAACCTCGAGGCGCCGCGCGCGGCCTCCAGCTCGGCGTAGACGCGCCTGCACACGCCGCCCACGCTGTGCCACTCGACGCGGGCGAGCTCGGAGACCGCCGAGGCGGTGCAGCGGACCGCCAGCCACGCCACCCAGTCCTCGAAGTCGCGCGTGAAGCGCGCCCCGTGCCGCGCCCAGGGGACGGCCTCGGTGCGCACGCCGTGCTCCGGGCAGCGCACCCTGCAGGGCGCGTACTCCAGGTAGCAGGCCGAGCGCGCCAGGTCCATCGCCCTCCACAGCCTGGGGGCCCCGCGGTTCGCCATGTCGTAGAAGTCGCAGGCCCTGCCGCATACGGGGCAGCGGCGCTGCTCGCGCTTGTAGGGCCGGACGCTCACGACGATGCGCTCGGCCTCGATGCGCGCGCCCAGGACGACCGTGCGGGCCAGACCGAGGGCGAGAAGTAGTAGACTCTTCATGCGTCACACCTCTTCGGTTGTCTGAATTTGGCTTAGCAATCATAGGCGGATGACGCGGAAACGGCCCCTCCCGGGGCCGTTTCAGTTCCAGATCGTTGTTTTCGCCCGCTGAGCTGGGCCTATGCCGGAATCTCTCCCACAGAAACCACCGAAGAGCCAGATTTCTTCTGGGGCGGTTGACAAGGGCTGTCCTTCAGCCCTGCAATTAAGAGGATGATGAGCTGGCTGAGCTCATGAAGGGCCTTGGGAGCGAGGGGTGCCCACCAGCAATTCAGCCTCGATGGTGATGCTTTTCACACGCGATAGATTTAGGGACTCCGCGTCGATGCCGAACAGCAGCGGCGTCATCTCGGCGAACACGCGGACGTCCCTTTCGGACATCTCGAAGGTGCGCGTCACCTTGATGCGGTCGGTCATCTTGAAGTGCTTCTCAAAGCAATCGGTCACCAGCTGGTTTGAGTATTCCTTGCTGCGCAAAGATCCTTCAGCAAGGTGGCGCAGCTCCGTAAGATGATTGCTGCCTGGAACCACTTTGACCAGCACTCCTGGCGCGGAGGCGTTTCTGGTTGGGGTGAGAACGCGCTTGAATTCGTCGTAGTTCGAGGGAGCGAATACGTCCACCACGCAGTTGATGGAGCCTTTCAGCACGGGGATGTTCGTCAGGTCGCCAACCAGCCATTTGACCGCCTTTCTGGAATCGTGGCGGGCCGCCATCAGCATGGCGTCTTTTGAGAGGTCAAACGCCACCACGTCGACACAGAGGTTTTCTCGGATTGCACGTGCATAGAAGCCTTCTCCGCATCCCGCGTCGAGCACGCGGAATGGCGTCGCGTTCACAGCTGCAGGACCCTCGCTTGGGGAAAGGGCCCTTCCTACCGCGGTGAGGACGGCTTCTTTCACGTGGTCGTAATACCCTGCCTCCAGGATTGCCATGCGGCTCTCAAAGGATTCTTTGCTGTAGTGGGCTGACTGCCTGGAGGGCCCTAGAAGGTTTACGTACCCCTGCTTTGCGATATCGAAGCAGTGCCTCTTCGGACATACGAGGCTCCCTTCCTGCAGCTTCAGGGCGCTGTGGCAAAGGGGGCAAGAGAGCACGTCGGCGCTGTCAGCAAATCGCGCGTATCTGTCGAGTACCATTGCGTCTCCTTTCGTCCAAGCAATTCTAGCGGATGAGTCTTCCCCAGCAGTGCATGGCTAATCACAGCAGGCAGAACCGCACAGTGACAAATTTCTCCGAGATAGATATGGGCTCAACTTTCCAACCGACGGCATTACCATATCAACAGTTGGTCCGGTCGATCAATTAAAAAAATTGCGCGAGGAACATCTTAAAATTCAGTTGACAATATCTTTACACGCAGCAACACAATCTGCAAGAAATCGTATTATTCCTCACATGCGCATATATGCTATTGAAGATGTTGTTAAGCAAGCCTTATCCTATTCTGAAAGGCATAATCGCAAAATTGTCTTTGCGTATTTGCTTTTACCGGGTATAAATGACCGGCCCTCAGATGTAAGACAACTTGCAAAATGGTTTCGGGGCAAAAAAGTTATGATTAACGTGTTACAATACATCCCAACAAGCAATTCAAGAATTAAAGCACCACAGAAACGGGAAATAGTTGCATTCAAACATCAATTAGAGCAAGCAGGACTTGAAGTTACTATAAGAGTTTCTCATGGCAGAGAGATTAACGCGGCTTGTGGACAGTTAGCTAACACATATAATAAATTCAAAAAAAATGATTAAAAGTGCCAGACGCATAGACGCAGAGCCGATAACGCATTAGGTCAAAAAACCTATGTGTTATCGGCTTTTTTAGAGGCTTCGGTAGTTTGTGTGACAAGGGGCTAGCCTAGGCAGCAACGCTCTTCGCTCCCTTCACGCCCTTCTTCCTCGCCTTCACCGGGCGACCCGGGAGCTGGGGCTGGCAGTCGCCGCACCTGAGCATGAGCAGGGCCACGAGGTTGTCGGTGTTGCGGAAGCCGTAGCCCATCCTCACCGCCACCTTGATCTTGTTGTTGATGGCCTCTACGCGCCCGTTGCTGATGCCGAGCTCGACTGCGGCGATGATGTCGTCGCGCCGGCGGCGCACCTTCTTCTCCACGGCGACGACCTTGGCGATCTTGCAGTAGGCGGCCCTGTGCATCCAGTCGTCGAGCAGCTCGGCGGCCTCGGAGCCGTCGGCTGCCCGGAAGACGGCCCGCAGGTCCTCCTTGAGCTCCCAGGCCCTGACCAGCCGCGAGCCGGCCCTCTTCTTGAGCGCCTCGAGCCTCGCCCTCTGGCCGTCGGTGAGGTCCTCGGGGTTCTTCACGAGCGCGTAGCGGCTGCCCTTGATGGAGGCCGCCTCCTCCTCGAGCGCCCTGACCTCCTCGGGCGGCAGCTCGCCTTTGGCAGGCCTGCCGCGCTTGCCCTCGGGCCTGGGCCTGGCGGCCCTGGCGGCGGCCCTGGCGGCGTTCCACTCCTCGCAGCGCACGGCGTCGAGCGCGTCGTTCATCCACTGGACCACGTGGAAGGGGTCCATGACCCACCTCGCGTTGGGGCAGCGGCGCTTGACCAGCTGCCTTATCCACCTCGCGCCGTCGGCGGTCACCACCTCTATGGCGCGCCTCTGCTCGCGCGTGAGCTCGTCGAGGAACAGGTTGAGCACGTCCTTGCCGGTGCCCTCGTGCGCCCAGATGAGGCAGCCGCGGTCGTGGTCGACGACCACCGTGACGTACTTGTGGCCCTTCTTGTACGACGTCTCGTCGATGCCGATGCGGCGCACGCCGTCGAACCTCGAGGCGCCGCGCGCGGCCTCCAGCTCGGCGTAGACGCGCCTGCACACGCCGCCCACGCTGTGCCACTCGACGCGGGCGAGCTCGGAGACCGCCGAGGCGGTGCAGCGGACCGCCAGCCACGCCACCCAGTCCTCGAAGTCGCGCGTGAAGCGCGCCCCGTGCCGCGCCCAGGGGACGGCCTCGGTGCGCACGCCGTGCTCCGGGCAGCGCACCCTGCAGGGCGCGTACTCCAGGTAGCAGGCCGAGCGCGCCAGGTCCATCGCCCTCCACAGCCTGGGGGCCCCGCGGTTCGCCATGTCGTAGAAGTCGCAGGCCCTGCCGCATACGGGGCAGCGGCGCTGCTCGCGCTTGTAGGGCCGGACGCTCACGACGATGCGCTCGGCCTCGATGCGCGCGCCCAGGACGACCGTGCGGGCCAGACCGAGGGCGAGAAGTAGTAGACTCTTCATGCGTCACACCTCTTCGGTTGTCTGAATTTGGCTTAGCAATCATAGGCGGATGACGCGGAAACGGCCCCTCCCGGGGCCGTTTCAGTTCCAGATCGTTGTTTTCGCCCGCTGAGCTGGGCCTATGCCGGAATCTCTCCCACAGAAACCACCGAAGAGCCGAATATCATCGGCTTTACTGGGATACCAAAGAAGCAGTTTGTCAAAAGGTATCAATTTGCTATTTCGAGTAAAACGAAATTACAAGAATTATTGTTATCCGCTGCTATCCACACTTAGATTTAGGTTTCTGCACTTGAAATCGGTTTTAATTATGGACTCATAATCCCTGGGTTCTGGGTTCGAATCCCGGAGGGCCCACCAGAGAATCAAGGGGCCGGGCAAATAGCCCGGCTTCTTTTTGCCATAGTTCCCACTCCATATGCCTGCCAAATTGCTTTGATAAACGTTTGCGGTTCAAATCCACGTAATTGTTAATGCTGGTTGACAAGAACCATTTCAAAACTATGTCGGATTACGGGGCTGGACCCGGACCGGCCGTCCATGCCCTGCATTTCACGGAATGCGCAAGCCGTCTACCTGCGGTTTTGATTTTACCGATGACGGCATGCTCGGGGGGTTCCCGGCCCGGCCCCGTAAACCGGCATGGTTTTGAAATCGCCGGGTCGGCGGGAGCGCGATCGGCCCCGGTAACGGACCTGGCGCCGGCAGGACGGCCGTTGGGCGGATGGCGGCCCGCGCCGCGACTGCGAAATTTTCCAAAATTGTCCTTGCATCGGCGGGGGAGTTCCCGTATAGTGTTTCTTCGCACGGGGGCGTAGCTCAGCTGGGAGAGCGCTTGACTGGCAGTCAAGAGGTCAGGGGTTCGATCCCCCTCGTCTCCACCCGAGCATTGAATGAGGCTCCAACGCAAGTTGGGGCCTTTTTTCATATAGGCACACAAGGTCAAAGGCGGCACCATGATCCTCCTGGTCGACAAGATCGAAAAAAGCTTCGGCGCGCGCGTCCTCTTTAGCGGCGCGTCCTTCCAGATCAACCCCGGCGAGCGCTTCGCGCTCGTGGGACCCAACGGCGCCGGCAAAACCACCATGCTCAAGATCATCATGGGCATCGACAGCTCCGACGCCGGCCAGGTCCAGTACGCCAAGGACTGCCAGGTGGGCTACCTAGAGCAGGAAACCAACCTGGAGCACAAGGACACCACCATCCTCGCCGAGGTCATGGCGGCGGCCAAGGAAATCCGCCGCATGGGCGAGCGCGCCAACGAGCTGCAGGCCCAGATCACCGAGCTCTCCGAGCAGGGCAGGGACGTCGACGCACTCCTTAACGAGTACGGCCAGGTCCAGGACCGCTTTGAGCACCTGGGCGGCTACGAGCTTGAGAGCAACGCGCGCAAAATCCTTTCCGGCCTGGGCTTTAAGGTCACCGACTTTGAGCGCCCGTGCTCCGAGTTCTCGGGCGGCTGGCAGATGCGCATCGCGCTCGCCAAGCTCTTCCTGCGCCATCCCGACTTGCTGCTTCTGGACGAGCCCACCAACCACCTGGACCTCGAGAGCGTCCAGTGGCTGCGCGGCTTTATCGCCAACTACGACGGCGCCGTCCTCATCGTCAGTCACGACCGCGCCTTCATGGACGCCTGCGTCGACCACGTCGCCGCCCTCGAAAACCGCCGCGTGACCACCTACACCGGTAACTACAGCAGCTACCTCAAGCAGCGCGAAGACAACCTGGAGCAGATGCGCGCCAAGCGCGCCGCCCAGGAGCGCGATATCGCCCATATGCAGGTTTTCGTCGACAAGTTCCGCTATAAGCCCACCAAGGCCGCCCAGGCGCAGGAGCGCATCCGCAAGATCGAGCAGATCAAAAAGGAGCTCGTCATCCTGCCCGAGGGCCACAAGCACATCGACTTTAAGTTCCCCGACCCGCCGCGCTCCGGCGACATGGTCGTGGGCCTCGAGGGTGTATCCAAGTCCTACGGCGACAAGCACATCTACAGCGGCATCGACCTCAAACTCTACCGCGGCGAGCATGTGGCGCTCGTCGGCCCCAACGGCGCCGGCAAGTCCACCCTCATGAAGATCCTTGCCGGCTTGGAGCCGCCCACCACCGGCACCCGCGACCTGGGCACCAACGTGGGCGTAGCCTATTACGCCCAGCACGCGCTCGAGGGCATGACCGAATCGAACACCGTCCTGCAAGAGATCGACACCGTCACGCCCAAGTGGACCGTGCCGCAGCAGCGCAGCCTGCTGGGCGCCTTCCTGTTTAGCGACAACGATTCCATCGAGAAGCAGGTCCGCGTTCTCTCCGGTGGCGAAAAGGCGCGCCTGGCCCTGGCCAAAATGCTCGTGGCCCCCGAGGCGCTCCTGTGCCTGGACGAGCCCACCAACCACCTGGACATCGACTCGGTGGACATGCTCGAGAACGCCCTGCAAAACTTCCCCGGCACCATCGTGCTGATCAGCCACGACGAGCACCTGGTGCGCGCCGTGGCCAACCGCATCATCGACATCCGCGACGGCAAGGTCACGGTCTACGACGGCGACTACGACTACTACCTCTACAAGCGCGAGGACCTCGCTGCCCGCGCTGCCGCTGAGGCGGCAGGGGAGAGTACACCGGCCGCAGCCAAGGCAACCAAAGCCAACGCCGCCCAGACCAGCAGCCCCGCCGCAGCACCCAAGCCGGCCGAGGGCAAAAAGACCAAGGAGCAAAAGCGCGCCGAGGCCCAGGCCCGCGCCGCTCTCAACAAAAAGCTCAAGGGCGTGCGCAAACAGCTCAAGAAGATCGAGGCCGAACTCGACAGAAAGCGCGCCCGCTATGACGAGCTTATGGAATTGATGGCAAGCGAAGAGCTTTATGCCGATCAGGACAAGTTCAACGCCGCGCTGGGGGAATATAACGGCCTAAAGCAAGAGCTGCCCAAACTTGAGGACGAATGGCTGGAGCTTTCCACCCAAATCGAAGAGGAGACCGCGCGTGAACTCTCGTAAAGCCGCTGCCGTGGCGATGAGCATCATCGCCATCGCCTGTCGCATCTGCGGCATCTTTATGAGCGCGATGACCGTGCTGCTGTGCTTTAGCGGCCTCACCGCCAAGTTGCAGATCGTGGGCTTTGTCGTTGAGCTTTCGCGTGCGTTGCCGAGCGCCATCGCCGGCTACGGCGTCATCACATCGCCTTTTGGTGGCGTGTTCCGCCTGGATTACGCCATCGTCGCCGTGATCCTGTTTGTGATTGACCACCTGCTCACGCGCGCCTCGCGCCGCGTCCGCTAGGGGAGTGACATGTCCAGCAGTTACCTCATGAACCTGCTCGCGAGCGCTGTCGCCGTCATCGTTGGCATCGTCATCCACGAGAGTGCGCACGCCGCCGCAGCCTGGGCGCTCGGCGACAAGACGGCCCGTTCGCGCGGCCGCGTCTCGCTCAACCCGCTCAACCATATCGACCCGTTTGGCACCATTCTTCTGCCGCTGCTTATGCTCGCGGCCGGCGGCCCGGTATTCGCCTTTGCCAAGCCCGTGCCCGTCTACCTCAACAACCTCACGCACCCCAAGCGCGATGAGGTCCTGGTGAGCGTTGCCGGCCCCGCATCGAATATCGCACTCGCGTGCCTCGCGGCCTCCCTCATGCACGCAATGTACGGCAGCCTCTACACCAGCATGCCCTTTGCCCTGGCGTCACAGATCATGAACTTCGGCGCCACGTTTATCGTGGTCAACTTGTCGCTCGCGTTCTTCAACCTCATCCCGATTCCACCGCTCGATGGCTCGTCGATCATCGTGCCCTTCCTCAAGGGCAAGGCGCTCAACAACTATTACCGTCTGCAGCAATACGCTATGCCCATCCTCATCCTGGTACTGTACCTACTGCCCATGTGGACCGGCATCGACGTGATCGGTCGCTATTTCGACGTTACCGTGTATCCGCTCGCTGAGCAGCTGCTTAACTTCGCAATCGCCGGCATCTAAGGTAAACTTACAGGTCGACCGTGCAAAACGGTCGTAACATGCACCCAAACCGCGCCGCGAAGGCGCCGTCAAAGGAGGTCGAAGATGTCGTATCGCGTGTCGACGCAGGTCTACAGCGGACCGTTCGACCTGCTGCTGCAGCTGGTAACCCGCCAAAAAGTTGATATCGGCGCTATCTCCATCAGCGAGGTGGCCGAGCAATACCTGGCCGAGGCCGAGCGCATCGAGGCGCTGGACCTGGACGTGGCGAGCGACTTTTTGCTGGTCGCGGCAACCCTTTTGGACATCAAGGCTGCCTCTCTGGTGCCGCAGGAGGCCCCGCGCAAAGCTGACGACGATGACGAGTTCGACGAAGACCTCGAGGAGCTCAGCACGCTTGACGGCGACGCGCTGCGTGAGGTCCTGATCCAGCGCCTGATTGCCTACAAGCAGTTTAAAGGCGCGGCTGCGGCCCTCGGTGCCCGCATGCAGGCCGAAAGCCGCATGCACCCGCGTGTGGCCGGCCCCGATCCCGAGTTCCTAGGCCTTATGCCCGACTACCTTGCCGGCATCACCCTGCGCGGCCTGGCCGTCATTTGTGCCGACCTGGACGGTAAACGTCAGACCTTTCTACTGGAAGCCGAGCACGTGGCGCCGCATCGCGTACCGCTCGACCTGACCGTGGCCTCCGTCGACCGCTTTACCATGGCGCACCAAACCTGCACCTTCCACGAGCTGCTGGACGGCGACGCCACCACCGAGCAGCTCGTCGTTACCTTCCTGGCTATGCTGGAGCTCGCCAAGCGTGGCTCGCTCACGCTAAGCCAGGACGAGATCTTTGGAACCATTCAAATCAACCGCGTCGAGGGTGCCGAGGCATACGTGCCTGGCGAGGGCCCCGAGCTCACCGAATAGGAGCGGCAACCATGTCAACCCTTTCCACGCTAGAGGTAAACAGCCTCAAAGGCGCCCTCGAGGCGCTGCTGCTAGTGTCGAGCGACCCGGTGAGTGCGCCCGCGCTGGCCGGCGCACTGGATATCGCCCCCGGCGAGTGCGCGTCGCTGCTCGCCGAGCTCAAGGTTGAGTACGAGGAGGCCAACCGCGGCTTTCAGCTGCGCGAGGTCGCCGGCGGTTGGCGCCTGTTCACGCACCCCGCCTACCACGACGTGGTCGAGGCCTATGTGTTGAGCTGGGACACGCAAAAGCTGTCGCAAGCGGCACTCGAAACCCTGGCCGTCATCGCCTACCACCAGCCCGTGACGCGCGAGGTGGTCAAGGGCATCCGCGGCGTCAATTCCGACGGCGTCATCGCGTCTCTCGTGGACAAGGGTCTGGTGCGCGAGCTCGGCCGCGACCCCCAGCGCGGTCAGGCCATTATCTACGGCACGACCAACGCCTTCTTGGAAAAATTTGGTCTGCGCTCCACCCGCGACCTGCCCGACCTGGAACAGTTTGCCCCCGACGAGCAGTCACGTCAGTTTATCCGCGAGCGCCTGAGCGGCCGCAGTATTCAGTCCACGCTCGAGGAACAGGCCGAGGACCTGGACGAAGAGCGCGAACTGCTCGATACCGATGTTGAAGAAGTTGAGGCAGTCGAGGACTTGGAGACCCTGGTCGTCGACGAGACCTCGGAGGATTTGCATGACGAGGACTAACGAAGTAGGGGAGACACGCGCCATGGGCAACACAGCACCCGCAACCGACGCCCAGCCCGTCTATCCGCATACCATGCGCCTGCAGCGTTTTTTGGCGCGCGCGGGCGTGGCGAGCCGCCGCGGCTCGGAGGACCCGATGACCGGCGGCCCCGGGGGGTCCAGGCG
>OAVP01000068.1_pt1 | contig 72520 bp, 74 predicted proteins | sample 1495311 | NCBI WGS metagenome assembly OAVP01 (sample SAMEA2580102, study PRJEB22360) | human gut metagenome | biome: human gut; feature: human-associated habitat; material: faeces | place: Denmark | collected 2008/2010
ATACATTGAACAACAGCAAACACCTGGTCAGGTGGAAAACCGCGCCTTATATCCCTGCCCTGAAGGACGGGGTTTTACGGCGCACCGGATAAGCCTGGAGATTATCTACACCAGCATGGACATCATTGTACTATGCCCCGTACATGCCCCATCACATCCTCAACATCAAAGTATTAGAGCCTTGCAAACCATTATGCGTCTCAGTTTGTCTCATCTATCTTACGCAAAAAAAAATAGAACTAATATCAAGCGGCGCTATATTGCGTATTAAATAAAACCACCTCAATTACATTAATAAATCTAAACAAACATCATGCAAATAATTTCCATGGTTATTTCTAGGCTATTTAAATTAAATAAATAAATTATGAGTCAATCATAAATAACAACCTTTAATATAATTTGACTACCAAATTTATATTCGTTCACAAAATAGTCATGCATTGTGTGCAATAGAAACAGTTCAGATAAAGATAGGGATCTACTTCACAATTTAAATGAGAAACTAAAACTTACATCTTGAAATAATCTCATTGATTGGATGAATATTTGTAGTGCAGTGACATCATTTTTAAATAATAGTTCAAATAAAAGGGCTCACGATGAAAAAATTAACAGTGGCAATTTCTGCTGTAGCTGCATCTTAACGTATAAACTAGATTTAATAACAACGATATCCGTACCTATCCGGATATCTAATGTCATAAGCATCCCTTTAATTATCCCCTCAACCTCTTGTAACTTTCCCACTCTTGAACTCCACATAGTCCAAACGCCGGATGCAAAAAAATCACACGTGCATTTCTGAAATTGTGATGGAGGAAGATAGTATCAATTATATGTGCTTATAAACGTCCCCGATTAGCGCAGAAGTCACCGGATTGTTCAGGCTCCAATAGGTTGAGTATGCCGTATTTATTTTCCAAAATAAAAATCGATGCTGTTGCTCCTTCATAAAATACTTTTACTCTCTGGACGCTTTTCTTAGCTCTCTTGGTGTTATCTTAAAACGATTATGGAACCTTTCAGTAAAACGAGAAGGACACTTGTAACCATTTTCCCTGGCAATCTCGCTGATGGGTTTTACTGTCGTTTGTATAGCAGACAACGCATTATTTAACCTCACGTCGTCCAATATACTTTGAAAACTTACTCCCTCGCTTGCCAGACGGCGATGCAATGTGGAAACAGAAATGTAGAGATATCTCGCTACCTTGTTTGCTGTCCATTTTGTTCCAGGTTCGGATAGCATTAGGTTATAACAACGACTTATTAATGATTGTTTACTATCTGATAAAAGTAAACAATTAACATGATGTGCTCCTAATGAAAGTAGAACGCCCATTGCTAAGTGTTCCTGAATTTGCGTTGAGAAGCCTCGGGAAATAGATGTTTTTAGTTGCTCCCAACAATATATTAACTCGGGATTCTGAGGTAAGCAGAAACCTGTCGTGTTACGAATTTGATCGGTTATCGCATAAAGATTTTGGAACTTTTCAATTAGATCAATGGGATAATAAAGCATTTCTGCAAGATAAAGACCTGCTTCTGGGTAATTCGCAATATAAAATTCATATCCACAGGGAAATAATATTATCTGATTATTATCAACAGTTAGACTATGCGTCTCCCAATTGATAACTTTTTTTCCCTGACGGATACGACATAAAGCTGGCATAAGAGGCTTAACCCTGTGAATCTCATGATGTTTATGCATCCGTATTTCTTCAATCTTTAGGTTAGTCCTATCTTTTGCCAGCATACTCTTATCCTACTTTACCTCATAAACGGGTATTATCTCAGCGGTTGCAATTTTATTGGCATTAAGCATATAACCAACTAACGCTCCGCTGGAATTAGAATCCACAGGAATCTTATCAGTTTTTAGAGCCCATATTTTAAACTGGTAATGATGGGGTTTATCTCCTTTGGGAGGACATGCTCCACCAAATCCCGCATAGCCAAAATCATTTCGGCCTTGGACAGCACCAGTCGGAAGTTTTGTACCATCACGTCTTCCTGCATCAGCGGGCAAATATGTTACCGTTGCTGGAATATTAGCAACAGTCCAGTGCCACCATCCGCTGCCTGTAGGCGCATCTGGATCATACACAGTTACGGCAAAGCTTTTGGTGCCTTCTGGAGCACCAGACCAGGTTAATGAGGGCGATGTATTACCCCCCTCACACCCAAATCCAGAAAATACATGAGACGTTGTAAGTTGCTCTCCTGTTTTTATTTCATTACTAGTGACCTGAAATGCTGCGGCCTGCGCAGAAAATGTTATGAATGCCAATACACTTGAAACGATAGGTTTTTTCATAAAAACCTCTTTGTTGTGACCTATCGTTATTTTATTTGATGTGCATTGATCTCATTATGCAAAAAGGCGCAATGATCGCGCAAATGCAATCATAATTATAAAGTTGCCCCGAACATTAGCCATAATATGCACAAATCAGATTCCTGTTATCTCAAGGATGATTATTTTTTAATGCGGTGCGCTTCGTGACAACAAGTTAATGACTAACACACCGGCACAAATCAACATCATGCCTATGATGGCTGGCAAGTCCAGTCGTTGGCCAAAAAATCCCCAGGAAAGCAAACTAATCAGAACGATACCGACTCCTGACCAGATAGCATAAGCAATCCCTGTAGGTATATAAGCCAGTGTCTGAGCTAATAACCAAAATGATGCACAATAGCAAATAATTGTGCCAACAGAGGGCCATAACCGTGTAAACCCCTCTGAAAACTTCATTAAGGTTGTACCAATGACCTCTGCAAGTATTGCGCCACCAAGATAAATATAAGGGTTCATAGCATATTCTTTCCTGTTCATACTGGAGAGAATTGTACTACAGTTTGAACACAACTCACCGTTTTCATCTTGGTGTATGTGTATCCAGGGGGCTCTGGCGTGGCAAGAGATAAAGGCAGGAACAATAATGATCAGAAGGAACCCCAGGCTAACAAAAGAGTTCACTCTTCCTATGAGCAAAGCGAAGACAAAACATGTTATCGCGTTTACGGATCGTGGATGGCAGAAAACTTTCAGGATCAGGTATCCATTTTAAACCAGAAATTGAGTGAGTTTGCCCCATCCATGCCCCAAGCGGTGAGATTGGAAGTAATTAACAACAGGTTACAAAACCTACACCTGCATGGACATCACTTCCTGATACGCCGCCACCAGCTTATTACGCACCTGAATCCCCATTTGCATAGAAACTGAGGCTTTTTGCATATCGGTCATCACATCGTTTAACGCCACGCCGGGTTCACCGAGGGTGAATTTTTCTGCCTGCGTGCGGGCAGCTGTTTGTGTATCGCTAATGCGATCGAGCGCGGCGTGCAGCTGCCCGGCAAAACTAATGGTCGGTTGCGGCAGTGAATCCTGCGCACGCGCACTCATCGCCGTAGCCTGTAACTGGCTGATAACCCCTTCAATCCCCTGTATCGCTGACATTTTCGTCTCCTGGATAATTTCTGGTAGCAAAGCCTACCAGTAAGTCAATAAGACAAAGGCGCTAAATAGCAACAAAAAAACGGGTTTATTGGCGGATAGAAAAAAACGAAAGCACAAATAATTGCAGCGTCAATTTTTCGAGTTTGCTGACCCGGGAGTGAGTCTTGTTCCACTTTGCCAATAACGCCGTCCATAATCAGCCACGAGGTGCGCGATGAATGCGACTGCAGCCCAGACAAAATCTCTTGAGTGGCTTAATCGCCTGCGTGCGAATCCGAAAATTCCATTGATTGTTGCCGGTTCCGCGGCAGTGGCGGTCATGGTCGCACTGATCCTGTGGGCGAAAGCCCCCGACTACCGCACATTATTCAGCAATCTTTCCGATCAGGATGGTGGCGCAATTGTCAGCCAACTGACGCAAATGAATATTCCTTACCGCTTCAGCGAAGCCAGCGGCGCTATTGAAGTTCCGGCAGATAAAGTTCACGAACTGCGTCTGCGCCTGGCACAACAAGGTTTGCCCAAAGGCGGCGCGGTCGGTTTCGAACTACTCGATCAGGAAAAGTTTGGTATCAGCCAGTTCAGCGAACAGGTGAATTATCAGCGGGCGCTGGAAGGCGAGCTTTCTCGTACCATCGCAACTATCGGCCCGGTAAAAGGGGCGCGCGTACATCTGGCAATGCCGAAACCGTCTTTATTCGTCCGTGAACAAAAATCCCCTTCTGCATCGGTGACGGTAAATCTGTTACCCGGCCGCGCACTCGATGAAGGGCAAATTAGCGCCATTGTGCATCTGGTTTCCAGCGCCGTTGCTGGTCTGCCGCCGGGAAACGTCACGCTGGTGGATCAGGGCGGACATCTGTTAACCCAGTCCAATACCAGCGGGCGCGATCTTAATGATGCTCAGTTGAAATATGCCAGCGATGTCGAAGGCCGTATTCAGCGGCGTATTGAAGCAATCCTGTCGCCTATTGTTGGTAACGGTAATATTCACGCCCAGGTCACGGCGCAGCTGGACTTCGCCAGTAAAGAACAAACGGAAGAACAGTATCGCCCTAACGGTGATGAATCTCATGCGGCGCTTCGTTCACGCCAGCTTAATGAGAGCGAGCAAAGCGGTTCCGGTTATCCGGGCGGCGTACCGGGGGCGTTGTCGAATCAACCGGCACCTGCGAATAACGCGCCAATCAGCACGCCTCCGGCAAATCAAAATAACCGCCAGCAGCAGGCGAGCACCACCAGCAATAGCGGGCCGCGTAGCACACAGCGGAATGAAACCAGTAACTACGAAGTCGATCGCACCATTCGTCATACCAAAATGAACGTGGGCGATGTGCAACGTCTGTCAGTCGCGGTAGTGGTGAATTACAAAACCTTGCCAGACGGTAAACCATTGCCTCTCAGCAACGAACAGATGAAGCAAATTGAAGATCTGACCCGCGAGGCGATGGGCTTTTCTGAAAAACGCGGTGACTCGCTCAATGTCGTTAACTCGCCGTTCAATAGCAGTGACGAAAGCGGCGGAGAACTGCCGTTCTGGCAACAGCAAGCGTTTATCGATCAGTTGCTGGCTGCCGGTCGCTGGTTGCTGGTACTGCTGGTGGCGTGGCTGCTGTGGCGGAAAGCGGTACGCCCGCAGTTAACACGTCGCGCCGAGGCGATGAAAGCTGTACAGCAACAGGCGCAGGCCCGTGAGGAAGTGGAAGATGCGGTGGAAGTCCGCCTGAGCAAAGACGAACAACTCCAACAACGACGCGCTAACCAACGTCTGGGGGCAGAAGTCATGAGCCAGCGTATCCGTGAAATGTCTGATAACGATCCGCGCGTGGTGGCGCTGGTCATTCGCCAGTGGATAAATAACGATCATGAGTAACCTGACAGGCACCGATAAAAGCGTCATCCTGCTGATGACCATTGGCGAAGACCGGGCGGCAGAGGTGTTCAAGCACCTCTCCCAGCGCGAAGTGCAAACCCTGAGCGCTGCAATGGCGAACGTCACGCAGATCTCCAACAAGCAGCTAACCGATGTGCTGGCGGAGTTTGAGCAAGAAGCTGAACAGTTTGCCGCACTGAATATCAACGCCAACGATTATCTGCGTTCGGTATTGGTCAAAGCTCTGGGTGAGGAACGTGCCGCCAGCCTGCTGGAAGATATTCTCGAAACTCGCGATACCGCCAGCGGTATTGAAACGCTCAACTTTATGGAGCCGCAGAGTGCCGCCGATCTGATTCGCGATGAGCATCCGCAAATTATCGCCACCATTCTGGTGCATCTGAAGCGCGCGCAGGCCGCCGATATTCTGGCGTTGTTCGATGAACGTCTGCGCCACGACGTGATGTTGCGTATCGCCACCTTTGGCGGCGTGCAGCCAGCCGCGCTGGCGGAACTGACCGAAGTACTGAATGGCTTGCTCGACGGTCAGAATCTCAAGCGCAGCAAAATGGGCGGCGTGAGAACGGCAGCCGAAATTATCAACCTGATGAAAACTCAGCAGGAAGAAGCCGTTATTACCGCCGTGCGCGAATTCGACGGCGAGCTGGCGCAAAAAATTATCGACGAGATGTTCCTGTTCGAAAATCTGGTGGATGTCGACGATCGCAGCATTCAGCGTCTGTTGCAGGAAGTGGATTCCGAATCGCTGTTGATCGCGCTGAAAGGGGCCGAGCAGCCACTGCGCGAGAAATTCCTGCGCAATATGTCGCAGCGTGCCGCCGATATTCTGCGCGACGATCTCGCCAACCGTGGTCCGGTGCGTCTGTCGCAGGTGGAAAACGAACAGAAAGCGATTCTGCTGATTGTGCGCCGCCTTGCCGAAACTGGCGAGATGGTAATTGGCAGCGGCGAGGATACCTATGTCTGATAATCTGCCGTGGAAAACCTGGACGCCGGACGATCTCGCGCCACCACAGGCAGAGTTTGTGCCCATGGTCGAGCCGGAAGAAACCATCATTGAAGAGGCCGAACCCAGCCTTGAGCAGCAACTGGCGCAACTGCAAATGCAGGCCCATGAGCAAGGTTATCAGGCGGGGATTGCCGAAGGTCGCCAGCAAGGTCATGAGCAGGGCTATCAGGAAGGACTGGCCCGGGGGCTGGAGCAAGGTCTGGCAGAGGCGAAGTCTCAACAAGCGCCAATTCATGCCCGGATGCAGCAACTGGTCAGCGAATTTCAAACTACCCTTGATGCGCTTGATAGTGTGATTGCTTCGCGCCTGATGCAGATGGCGCTGGAGGCGGCACGTCAGGTGATCGGTCAGACGCCAACAGTGGATAACTCGGCACTGATCAAACAGATCCAACAGTTGTTGCAGCAAGAACCGTTATTCAGCGGTAAACCACAGCTGCGCGTGCACCCGGATGATCTGCAACGTGTGGATGATATGCTCGGCGCAACCTTAAGTTTGCATGGCTGGCGCTTGCGGGGCGATCCCACACTCCATCCTGGCGGCTGTAAAGTCTCCGCCGATGAAGGCGATCTCGACGCCAGTGTCGCCACTCGCTGGCAAGAACTCTGCCGTCTGGCAGCACCAGGAGTGGTGTAATGACCACGCGCCTGACTCGCTGGCTAACCACGCTGGATAACTTTGAAGCCAAAATGGCGCAGTTGCCTGCGGTACGTCGCTATGGGCGATTAACCCGCGCTACCGGGCTGGTGCTGGAAGCCACCGGATTACAATTGCCGCTCGGCGCAACCTGTGTCATTGAACGCCAGAACGGCACTGAAACGCACGAAGTAGAAAGCGAAGTCGTTGGCTTTAACGGTCAACGGCTGTTTTTAATGCCGCTGGAGGAAGTCGAAGGTGTCCTGCCCGGCGCGCGGGTTTATGCCAAAAACATTTCGGCTGAAGGACTGCAAAGCGGCAAGCAGTTGCCGCTCGGTCCGGCGTTATTAGGTCGCGTTCTGGACGGCAGCGGTAAGCCGCTCGATGGCCTGCCCTCCCCCGATACGACGGAAACCGGTGCGCTGATTACCCCGCCATTTAACCCGTTGCAACGTACACCGATTGAACATGTGCTGGACACCGGCGTGCGCCCAATCAATGCCCTGCTTACCGTTGGGCGTGGGCAGCGTATGGGGCTGTTTGCCGGGTCCGGCGTTGGTAAAAGTGTGCTGCTGGGGATGATGGCACGTTACACCCGCGCCGATGTCATTGTCGTGGGTTTGATTGGTGAACGTGGGCGCGAAGTAAAAGATTTTATTGAGAATATCCTCGGTGCCGAAGGGCGTGCACGCTCCGTGGTGATTGCCGCTCCGGCGGATGTCTCTCCGCTTCTGCGAATGCAAGGTGCCGCCTATGCCACGCGCATTGCCGAAGATTTTCGCGATCGTGGTCAGCATGTGTTGCTGATTATGGACTCCCTCACCCGCTACGCGATGGCCCAGCGTGAAATTGCGCTGGCGATTGGCGAACCACCCGCCACCAAAGGTTATCCCCCGTCGGTGTTTGCCAAATTACCGGCACTGGTCGAGCGTGCCGGAAATGGCATTAGCGGCGGCGGATCGATTACCGCGTTTTATACCGTGCTCACCGAGGGCGATGACCAGCAGGACCCCATTGCCGACTCCGCGCGGGCAATCCTCGACGGTCACATTGTGCTGTCTCGCCGACTGGCGGAAGCCGGGCACTATCCGGCTATCGATATTGAAGCGTCGATCAGCCGCGCAATGACGGCGTTGATCAGTGAGCAACATTACGCGCGAGTGCGCACCTTCAAACAGCTGTTGTCGAGTTTTCAGCGTAACCGCGATCTGGTTAGCGTCGGCGCGTATGCCAAAGGCAGCGATCCGATGCTCGACAAAGCCATCGCCCTGTGGCCGCAGCTGGAGGGCTATTTGCAACAAGGCATTTTTGAACGCGCGGACTGGGAAGCGTCTCTCCAGGGGCTGGAGCGTATTTTCCCGACAGTGTCATAACCCAGGAGATAACGGCAGATGGCAGAACATGGCGCGCTGGCGACCCTGAAAGATCTGGCAGAAAAAGAGGTAGAGGATGCCGCGCGCCTGCTGGGTGAAATGCGTCGCGGATGTCAGCAGGCGGAAGAACAGCTCAAAATGCTGATCGATTATCAGAATGAATATCGCAATAACCTCAATAGCGATATGAGTGCCGGGATGACCAGCAACCGCTGGATCAACTATCAGCAGTTTATCCAGACGTTGGAAAAAGCCATTACTCAGCATCGCCAGCAACTTAATCAGTGGACGCAGAAAGTTGACATTGCCCTGAACAGCTGGCGAGAAAAGAAACAACGTTTGCAGGCCTGGCAGACACTGCAGGAACGGCAATCCACGGCGGCACTGCTTGCAGAAAACCGCCTCGATCAGAAAAAGATGGATGAGTTCGCCCAGCGCGCCGCCATGAGGAAACCTGAATGATTCGCTTAGCGCCCTTAATTACCGCCGACGTTGACACCACCACATTGCCTGGCGGCAAAGCCAGCGATGCTGCACAAGATTTTCTCGCGTTGTTGAGCGAAGCATTAGCAGGCGAGACAACTACCGACAAAGCGGCCCCCCAGTTGCTGGTGGCAACAGATAAGCCCACGACAAAAGGCGAGCCGCTGGTCAGCGAGATTCTTGCCGATGCGCAACAAGCGGATTTACTGATCCCTGTGGATGAAACACCGCCTGTCATCAACGACGAACAATCCACATCAACACCATTAACCACCGCTCAAACGATGACGTTGGCTGCGGTGGCTGGCAACAATACGGCAAAAGACGAAAAAGCGGATGATCTGAATGAAGACGTCACCGCAAGCCTGAGCGCCCTTTTTGCGATGTTGCCGGGTTTTGACAATACGCCCAAAGTGACTGATGTGCCGTCAACCGTGTTACCGGCAGAGAAACCAACGCTCTTCACAAAACTGACTTCTGCGCAACTCACAACAGCACAGCCTGATGATGCCCCCGGCACGCCAGCTCAGCCATTAACACCGCTGGTAGCAGAAGCCCAGAGTAAAGCGGAAGTCATCAGCACACCTTCACCGGTGACCGCTGCCGCCAGCCCGCTAATTACTCCACACCAGACACAGCCACTGCCCACCGTCGCCGCGCCTGTTTTGAGTGCACCGCTGGGTTCTCACGAATGGCAACAATCATTAAGCCAGCATATTTCGCTGTTCACCCGCCAGGGGCAACAAAGTGCAGAGTTGCGTCTGCACCCGCAGGATTTAGGTGAAGTGCAAATCTCCCTCAAAGTGGATGATAACCAGGCGCAAATCCAGATGGTTTCACCGCATCAGCATGTACGCGCCGCGCTGGAAGCAGCGCTTCCGGTACTGCGTACGCAGCTGGCCGAAAGTGGCATTCAGTTAGGGCAAAGCAACATCAGTGGCGAAAGCTTTAGTGGTCAGCAGCAGGCCGCTTCCCAACAACAGCAAAGCCAACGCACAGTAAACCATGAACCTCTGGCGGGGGAAGACGACGATACGCTTCCGGTTCCCGTCTCTTTACAAGGGCGTGTAACAGGCAACAGCGGCGTTGATATTTTCGCCTAACGTCAGAGGTAGCACCGTAATCCGCGTCTTTTCCCCGCTTTGTTGCGCTCAAGACGCAGGATAATTAGCCGATAAGCAGTAGCGACACAGGAAGACCGCAACACATGACTGATTACGCGATAAGCAAGAAAAGCAAGCGATCGCTTTGGATCCCGATTCTGGTATTCATTACCCTCGCGGCCTGTGCCAGCGCAGGTTACAGCTACTGGCATTCGCATCAGGTTGCCGCTGACGACAAAGCGCAGCAACGCGTCGTACCCTCCCCGGTCTTCTACGCGCTGGATACCTTCACGGTCAATTTGGGCGATGCGGATCGCGTGCTTTATATCGGCATAACCCTGCGCCTGAAAGATGAAGCTACCCGCTCGCGGCTGAGTGAGTATTTGCCGGAAGTCCGTAGCCGTTTGCTGTTACTGTTTTCGCGTCAGGATGCTGCCGTACTGGCGACAGAAGAAGGCAAGAAAAACCTGATTGCCGAGATTAAAACCACGCTTTCCACCCCGCTTGTTGCCGGGCAACCGAAACAGGATGTCACCGACGTGCTGTATACCGCTTTTATTCTGCGATAACGACATGGGCGATAGTATTCTTTCTCAAGCTGAAATTGATGCGCTGTTGAATGGTGACAGCGAAGTCAAAGACGAACCGACAGCCAGTGTTAGCGGCGAAAGTGACATTCGTCCGTACGATCCGAATACCCAACGACGGGTTGTGCGCGAACGTTTGCAGGCGCTGGAAATCATTAATGAGCGCTTTGCCCGCCATTTTCGTATGGGGCTGTTCAACCTGCTGCGTCGTAGCCCGGATATAACCGTCGGGGCCATCCGCATTCAGCCGTACCATGAATTTGCCCGCAACCTGCCGGTGCCGACCAACCTGAACCTTATCCATCTGAAACCGCTGCGCGGCACAGGGCTGGTGGTGTTTTCACCGAGTCTGGTGTTTATCGCCGTGGATAACCTGTTTGGCGGCGATGGACGCTTCCCGACCAAAGTGGAAGGTCGCGAGTTTACCCATACCGAACAGCGCGTCATCAACCGCATGTTAAAGCTGGCGCTTGAAGGCTATAGCGACGCCTGGAAGGCGATTAATCCGCTGGAAGTTGAGTACGTGCGTTCGGAAATGCAGGTGAAATTTACCAATATCACCACCTCGCCGAACGACATTGTGGTTAACACACCGTTCCATGTGGAGATTGGCAACCTGACCGGCGAATTTAATATCTGTCTGCCATTCAGCATGATCGAACCGCTACGGGAATTGTTGGTTAACCCGCCGCTGGAAAACTCGCGTAATGAAGATCAGAACTGGCGCGATAACCTGGTGCGCCAGGTGCAGCATTCACAGCTGGAGCTGGTCGCCAACTTTGCCGATATCTCGCTACGCCTGTCGCAGATTTTAAAACTGAAACCCGGCGACGTCCTGCCGATAGAAAAACCCGATCGCATCATCGCCCATGTTGACGGCGTCCCGGTGCTGACCAGTCAGTACGGCACTCTCAACGGTCAGTATGCGTTACGGATAGAACATTTGATTAACCCGATTTTAAATTCTCTGAACGAGGAACAGCCCAAATGAGTGACATGAATAATCCGGCCGATGACAACAACGGCGCAATGGACGATCTGTGGGCTGAAGCGTTGAGCGAACAAAAATCAACCAGCAGCAAAAGCGCTGCCGACGCGGTGTTCCAGCAATTTGGCGGTGGTGATGTCAGCGGAACGTTGCAGGATATCGACCTGATTATGGATATTCCGGTCAAGCTGACCGTCGAGCTGGGCCGTACGCGGATGACCATCAAAGAGCTGTTGCGTCTGACGCAAGGGTCCGTCGTGGCGCTGGACGGTCTGGCGGGCGAACCACTGGATATTCTGATCAACGGTTATTTAATCGCCCAGGGCGAAGTGGTGGTCGTTGCCGATAAATATGGCGTGCGGATCACCGATATCATTACTCCGTCTGAGCGAATGCGCCGCCTGAGCCGTTAGTGATGAATAACCACGCTACTGTGCAATCTTCCGCGCCGGTTTCTGCTGCGCCACTGCTGCAGGTGAGCGGCGCACTCATCGCCATTATTGCCCTGATCCTCGCTGCTGCCTGGCTGGTAAAACGGCTGGGATTTGCCCCGAAACGCACTGGCGTTAATGGTCTGAAAATTAGCGCCAGTGCTTCGCTGGGCGCGCGTGAACGGGTTGTGGTGGTCGATGTGGAAGATGCACGGCTGGTGCTCGGCGTTACCGCAGGGCAAATCAATCTGCTGCATAAACTTCCCCCTTCAGCACCAACGGAAGAGATACCTCAGACCGATTTTCAGTCGGTCATGAAAAACTTGCTTAAGCGTAGCGGGAGATCCTGATGCGTCGTTTGTTGTCTGTCGCCCCTGTCCTTCTCTGGCTGGTTACGCCCCTCGCCTTCGCGCAACTGCCAGGTATCACCAGCCAGCCGCTGCCTGGCGGTGGACAAAGCTGGTCGCTCCCGGTGCAGACGCTGGTGTTCATCACCTCGTTGACGTTTATTCCGGCAATTTTACTAATGATGACCAGTTTCACCCGCATCATTATTGTTTTTGGTTTATTGCGTAACGCGCTGGGAACGCCCTCCGCGCCACCTAACCAGGTATTGCTGGGACTGGCGCTGTTTTTGACCTTTTTTATTATGTCGCCGGTGATCGATAAAATTTATGTCGATGCGTACCAGCCATTCAGCGAAGAGAAAATATCAATGCAGGAGGCGCTGGAAAAAGGGGCGCAGCCGCTGCGTGAGTTTATGCTGCGTCAGACCCGTGAGGCGGATTTAGGGTTGTTTGCCAGACTGGCGAATACCGGCCCGTTGCAGGGACCTGAAGCCGTGCCGATGCGCATTTTGCTCCCGGCCTACGTGACCAGCGAGTTGAAAACCGCATTTCAGATAGGCTTCACGATTTTCATCCCTTTTTTGATTATCGACCTGGTGATTGCCAGCGTGTTGATGGCATTGGGGATGATGATGGTCCCCCCCGCCACCATTGCTCTGCCCTTTAAACTGATGCTGTTTGTACTGGTGGATGGTTGGCAATTGCTGGTCAGTTCGCTGGCGCAGAGCTTTTACAGCTAGAGAGGCAAAATGACACCTGAATCGGTCATGATGATGGGGACTGAAGCGATGAAAGTCGCGCTGGCACTAGCTGCCCCGCTGTTGCTGGTGGCGCTGGTCACGGGCCTTATCATCAGTATTTTGCAGGCCGCCACACAGATCAACGAAATGACGCTGTCGTTTATACCAAAAATCATCGCCGTATTTATTGCCATTATTATTGCCGGACCGTGGATGCTCAATCTGTTGCTGGATTACGTCCGCACCTTGTTCACTAACCTGCCGTATATCATCGGGTAGCCCGTACAATGATGCAGGTGACAAGCGATCAATGGCTTTCCTGGTTAAGCCTCTACTTCTGGCCGTTACTGCGCGTGCTGGCGCTCATTTCTACCGCGCCAATTCTGAGCGAACGCAGCGTGCCGAAACGGGTAAAACTGGGTCTGGCAATGATGATCACGTTCGCTATTGCCCCATCATTACCTGCCAACGATGTTCCTGTTTTTTCGTTCTTTGCTCTGTGGCTGGCCGTGCAGCAGATCCTGATCGGCGTTGCGCTTGGTTTTACCATGCAATTTGCCTTTGCCGCTGTGCGAACCGCTGGCGAAATTATCGGTCTGCAAATGGGGCTGTCATTTGCGACGTTTGTCGATCCGGCCAGCCATCTCAATATGCCCGTTTTAGCGCGTATCATGGATATGCTGGCGTTACTGCTGTTCCTGACATTTAACGGTCATTTATGGTTGATTTCACTGCTGGTCGATACCTTTCACACCCTGCCAATTGGTGGCGAACCGTTGAACAGCAATGCGTTTCTGGCACTCACCAAAGCGGGGAGTTTGATTTTCCTTAACGGGCTGATGCTGGCGTTACCGCTCATTACTCTGCTGCTGACCCTGAATCTGGCATTAGGTTTACTGAATCGTATGGCCCCGCAATTATCCATTTTTGTTATTGGATTTCCATTAACTCTGACTGTCGGTATCTCTTTAATGGCGGCATTAATGCCGTTAATTGCGCCTTTTTGCGAACATTTATTCAGTGAAATTTTTAATTTGCTGGCTGATATTATTAGTGAATTGCCATTAATATAATTCCGTAACGTTTATCATGTTATCCTAAGGATTATCCGAAAAATAATACCTGCGAACATCTTCCAGGATACTCCTGTGGCGAAATATTTGTTTTAAGCTCACTCACATATCGCAACATTTACTTTACTTTAAGACAATTCCAGGCAAATTATACAACACTTTACGGGATAGTAAGTCCGCCTGAAAAATCGCGAGAGTGGCGCATTAGGTGACCCATGTTGTTCCGTTTAGTCATGATGAAATATTCAGGTAAGGGGAATTATCGTTACGCATTGAGTGAGGGTATGCCATGTCAACGATTATTATGGATTTATGTAGTTACACCCGACTAGGTTTAACCGGGTATCTGTTGAGTAGAGGGGTTAAAAAAAGAGAAATCAACGACATTGAAACCGTTGATGACCTTGCCATAGCTTGTGATTCACAGCGCCCTTCAGTGGTGTTTATTAATGAGGACTGTTTCATCCATGATGCTTCTAACAGTCAGCGCATCAAGCACATCATTAATCAACATCCCAATACGTTATTTATCGTTTTTATGGCAATTGCCAATGTTCATTTTGATGAATATCTATTGGTCAGAAAAAATTTATTGATCAGTTCTAAATCGATTAAACCGGAATCTCTCGACGATATCCTTGGCGATATTCTGAAAAAAGAGACAACGATAACCTCTTTTTTAAATATGCCGACGTTATCATTGAGCCGAACCGAATCGAGTATGTTGCGAATGTGGATGGCAGGTCAGGGAACCATTCAAATCTCTGACCAAATGAATATCAAAGCCAAGACCGTTTCATCGCATAAAGGTAATATTAAACGTAAGATCAAAACGCATAATAAACAGGTTATCTACCATGTCGTCCGACTGACGGATAATGTGACTAATGGTATTTTTGTCAACATGCGCTAACACATTCTGACTGGTGGTTTCCCACCAGTCAGGCTGAATAAGATTACTCTGCTTTCTCCACAAAGATACCGTCCTGATGCCCTGCTTCATTAAAGAACCAGATGCCGAGCGGGTAGTCTTCCAGCGAAACCAGGTACATTGTGCCTTCACTAAACTCCTCAACTGCCAGTACCACGCCAGGACGACGCGGACCGCCATCCGTTTTGACTGTTACCCGATCATTCACCTTCATCGTTTTCCTCCTGTGGCTTTGTGCCAGTGTAGAACAATTTCGTTTTTCTGGCAGCGCCAGGCGCGCGCGAGTGCTGATTTTCTCGACGGTCTATACTTAAGAGATGCCAGGCGGACTTAACGACTGGCGGCAACAACAGAGTAACGGTTGCGAGGAAAGATGATGAAAACCGCAAAAGAGTACAGCGATACCGCAAAACGTGAGGTCAGCGTCGATGTCGATGCCCTGCTGGCGGCGATCAATGAAATTAGCGAAAGCGAAGTTCATCGCAGCCAGAACGATTCTGAACACGTTAGCGTCGATGGACGTGAATATCATACATGGCGTGAATTGGCGGATGCCTTCGAACTGGATATTCATGACTTCAGCGTCTCTGAAGTGAATCGTTGAATGCACAATAAAAAAATCCCGACCCTGAGGGGGTCGGGATGAAACTTGCTTAAGCAAGAAGCACTTAAAAAATTCGTTACACCAGGAAATCTGATGTGTTCATCACCTTATCCGCAATTTTTTTCGCTGACAAGAAAATATTCGCCATATGAATGATTAACGCTTCTTATGAATAGAAATGTGACGCACGTCACCCCTTGGTGGCTCTGGCGTCAGCGGGATCGCTCCCGAAAAAATCATCTTTGATAATTTGTGCGGTTTTGAGAATCATCCTGGTAAGAGGAGTACTGCGCGACTATGTTTTCAATTCAACAACCACTACTGGTTTTTAGCGATCTTGATGGCACCCTGCTGGACAGTCATAGTTATGACTGGCAACCGGCAGCCCCCTGGCTCACCCGTTTACGCGAAGCAAATGTTCCCGTCATTCTCTGTAGCAGTAAAACATCAGCGGAAATGCTGTACTTGCAAAAAACGTTGGGGCTACAAGGTTTACCGCTGATTGCCGAAAATGGCGCAGTGATCCAGCTTGCTGAGCAATGGCAGGAGATAGACGGTTTTCCACGCATCATCTCAGGTATTAGCCATGGCGAAATCAGCCAGGTTTTAAATACGCTACGCGAGAAAGAACATTTTAAATTCACGACTTTTGATGATGTCGACGATGCAACCATCGCCGAATGGACGGGATTAAGCCGTAGCCAGGCGGCGCTGACGCAGCTACATGAGGCGTCGGTAACGCTAATCTGGCGCGACAGTGACGAGCGTATGGCACAATTTACCGCTCGTCTGAACGAACTGGGCTTGCAGTTTATGCAGGGTGCGCGCTTCTGGCACGTTCTGGATGCCTCTGCCGGAAAAGATCAGGCTGCCAACTGGATTATCGCGACCTATCAACAATTGTCAGGCAAACGCCCAACCACACTTGGCCTGGGCGATGGGCCAAACGATGCGCCCTTACTGGAGGTAATGGATTACGCGGTGATTATGAAAGGGCTAAACCGTGAAGGGGTGCATCTGCATGATGAGGATCCGGCCCGCGTCTGGCGAACGCAGCGTGAAGGACCGGAAGGCTGGCGTGAAGGGCTGGACCATTTTTTCTCCGCCCGTTAAGCGTTATCGCTCGCGAATACCCGATTGCGCCCGGCCTGTTTAGCGAGATAAAGTCGACGGTCGGCCAGTGACTGGAGTTGTTCAAAATCATAATCACCGGTTTCCTCGCTGCTGCTTACCCCCAGCGAGGCACTGATGCGTATCGTCGTACTCTTAGCAATCAACATCTCTTTTTCATTTAGCTTCAGGCGAATACGTTCTGCAACCTCCGCAGCCTGCGTCAGACTCGCGCCTGGCAGAATCACACAAAACTCCTCGCCACCGACCCGCCCGGCAACGTCCTGCGCACGCAAGGAACTGCTAATTAATCCGGCAGCATGAGAAAGAACACGGTCGCCCGCCTGATGGCCAAAGCGGTCATTAATCGCTTTAAAATGGTCAAGGTCGACCTGAATGACAGAAAAAGGATGTTGGTGCGTCTGACACAATTTAGCGAGCGAACGGGCTTTTTCGAACAGTGCGCCACTGTTATATAAACGCGTTAAGGTGTCGTGCCACGCCTGCCACTGCAACAAGCTTTGCAAAACATACATGTTGCTGACCATCCGGCGAATCACATACCAGGAGATGAGTAACATGGTGGTAAAGAGCGCCCACAGCAGAGTTAATGCAATGCTGATACTGCCGAAATCACCACGCACGCCTTCGCTTAGCGTATGGACGCGCACCAGCACACCGTCGAAATGGTCCAGACGTTCCCAGCTAACATAGCGACTGTTCATACGAATGCCGCCCCGCGTGTCATGTTCCATTGCCTGCGCCAGCAAGGCCAGTTCACGAGGGTCAAAAATATTCCCTGTTGGATGGTCAGGATTGGAAGAGGTCAATAATCTCAGCTTACTGTCATAGAGCTGATACTCACCATCGAGGTTTTTATCGATGGCGTTTCTTAAAAATTGCTGCATGGTACGCACGGGAATACTCATCCCCAGCACGCCATACCAGTAGTTTTCACTGTCTACCGGAACACTGACGGTAACCTGCGGTTCAGTATTGCTGGCGTGTTCCGGTTGTGAAGTGAACCAGCGTACCGCGCGGTGACGATTTTCTCGTTGCGAATGGCCGACAAACCAGGGTTGGGTGACATAGCCGTAATAACGCGTTGGTACATTGCGCGTAAATAAGGTCGGCTGCGTCGAAACGTAAAATCCGGCACGCGAGACATACATCGCCTGTTCAACCATCGACGAGGAGTTGTGCGCCAGTCGCAGCAAGTAACCAACTTCCAGTGCAGCGGTAATTTCATTGTCGAGGCTTTCATTTTCGCGAGACAGGAGATTCCCCTCGCTGACTAATGCATCCGACACACCATTGACTGGCAGGGTGCGTCGTCGGTTGAGTTCGATTTGCCAGGCGTGCTCGTCGCGATGCTGTTCAAACTCGGTAACGGCATTACGCAGAGAGGTGAAATCCAGTGGCGCTACGAGAGCTTCGCGCATGCCATTACGCAAAAAGATCAGTTTGTCGACGTTATACTGCAAATGCTTATCGAGCGCGTTGGCTACGTTTTCCAGATGATTACGCTGGCTGGAGATATAGGCATCTTCCAGCACCACCACTTCACGCCAGGTGAGCAAGGTGGAAAAAAGCAATACCACGATAAAGCAGAGATTAACGACATGACCAGGCCCCAGGCGGCGTGCGAGTTTTTTCAACCAGCTCTGGTTTTCCATTTTTGTCTCGTGCTGCACCCTGACGACTCCCAACCTGCTTTTTTATGATTCTGGCATAACCCGGCGATAACGTACCGCAAAACAGCGATAATTTTATAATGGTGGCATGATAAGACGCGACTATCATTCATTGCAGGCATTGGCACACCAGGCCGGATGTGAACCGGCCTGGTGTTAATGATACCCTTTCAAACTTCTTCCGCAGAACGACTCCCCTCCCCCGGAACAAGCTCGGTTTCATGAAAAGCTTCCCGCTTGACCCCATAACCGTCATACCAACGACACTCAACCATACCGCTGGAGTATCCGGTGACAATCATCCGCGGGCCGCCCTCTTTAACCGTAACTTCCTCACTAACCATAAAGCTCATACTCGCCTCCTTTTTTCGAGTGAAACTTGTTCACCTTAGTTGAAGATGGCGAATTTTGCATAATAGCCTGTGCGAGTATTAATGTGCCTGACCGCGCATTTTCGCTACTGCTTTCACTCCCAGCACCACGATGCCGCCGATGATAAACCCAAGAATCAGATTTAAAACAGTCGGTAATATCATCGCCACCACTGCACTTTGCTGCCCGGCGAAATGTTCAATGGCGTGATGCAGCGGCGCAATACCATGTACCACAATCCCGCCGCCGACGAGGAACATCGCCAGCGTGCCGACAATCGATAACGCTTTCATCAACCAGGGCGCGATAATCAATAACCCTTTACCTAATGCCTGCATCAGCGCGCTGGATTTTTCCGCCAGCCAATACCCCAGGTCATCAATCTTAACGATAACCCCTACCAGACCATAGACGCCCACGGTCACTACCAGCGCGATGCCTGAAAGCACCAGCACCTGATTAAGCAACGGCGCTTCTGCCACAATCCCCAGCGTGATGGCGACGATTTCCGCAGACAATATAAAATCGGTACGAATCGCCCCTTTTATTTTGTCCTTTTCAAACTTCAGCGGATCCTGCGCCGCCAGCTTCTCCAGACGCTGCTGACTCTGCGCCGGATCTTCTTTATGTTTACGCGCCTCCAGCATATGCAGCACTTTCTCTACCCCTTCAAAGCAGAGAAACGCGCCGCCAATCATCAACAGTGGCGTAATCGCCCACGGGATAAACGCACTGATGATCAGCGCCAGCGGCACCAGAATCACTTTATTGATCAGCGATCCTTTCGCCACGCCCCAGACCACGGGAAGTTCCCGGTTGGCCCGCACGCCTGAAACTTGTTGCGCATTGAGCGATAAGTCATCCCCTAATACACCGGCGGTTTTCTTCGCCGCCAGTTTGCCCATCACGGAAATATCGTCCAGCAGTGTGGCGATATCATCGAGCAACGTCAGTAAACTACTCCCGGCCAAAAGCATTCCCTCTCATTTTTATTGTTGAAGGGTGTAAGTATGAAGCAAAAACGGCAGCTCTGATACTTGCTTCACAGGTCAACATTTTTTTAACAATCAAGTGCAATTATATCTCTCGCCAGCAGAATGATTTTCACGTTTACTATGACCCACCTTTTTATTTCCACCGTGAGGGATTATGCGTTTCCGCCAGTTGTTACCGCTTTTTGGCGCGCTGTTTGCGTTGTATATCATTTGGGGCTCAACCTATTTTGTCATTCGGATTGGCGTGGAAAGCTGGCCGCCGTTAATGATGGCAGGCGTGCGATTCCTGGCAGCCGGTATTTTATTGCTGGCATTTTTGCTACTGCGCGGACACAAACTCCCCCCGCTACGTCCGCTGCTCAATGCCGCGCTGATTGGCCTGTTATTGCTGGCTGTCGGTAATGGCATGGTAACGGTTGCCGAACATCAAAATGTTCCTTCCGGCATCGCCGCCGTAGTGGTTGCAACCGTGCCCCTCTTTACCCTGTGCTTCAGCCGCCTGTTTGGCATTAAAACGCGCAAACTGGAATGGGTGGGTATTGCCATTGGGCTTGCCGGAATCATCATGCTCAATAGCGGTGGAAATTTAAGCGGCAATCCGTGGGGCGCGATTCTGATTTTAATCGGCTCGATTAGCTGGGCGTTTGGCTCGGTTTATGGCTCGCGCATTACCTTACCTGTAGGGATGATGGCGGGTGCGATTGAGATGCTGGCGGCAGGCGTGGTGTTAATGATCGCGTCGATGATTGCAGGTGAAAAACTGACGGCACTCCCTTCCCTTTCAGGCTTCCTTGCGGTCGGCTATCTGGCGCTGTTTGGTTCGATTATCGCCATTAACGCTTATATGTATTTAATCCGCAACGTCAGTCCGGCTCTCGCCACCAGCTACGCCTACGTTAACCCGGTGGTCGCGGTCTTGCTGGGTACGGGACTGGGCGGAGAAACGCTGTCGAAGATTGAATGGCTGGCGCTCGGCGTAATTGTCTTCGCGGTGGTACTGGTCACGTTGGGAAAATATCTCTTCCCGGCAAAACCCGTAGTTGCGCCAGTTATTCAGGACGCATCAAGCGAGTAAATGAATCCCCTGCGTGTCGATCTGCGCACTGGCACCTTCGCCGCAGATCCACTCTTCCAGACGCTCGCTAAGCGCTTCATCCGTCAGCTTCTCGCGCCCACGTAATGCACACTCCCAGACAATCAATACGCGACAGCCGAGTTCCTGCAAACGACTGATATCGCGGCGATCGCGTTCAACATTTTTACCTATCTTCTCCAGCCAGAACTCGGTTCGAGTCGCAGGCACTTTAAACAGATAGCAGTGATGATGATGCCAGAAGCAGCCGTGGGTAAATATCACGCAGCGATATTCATCAACGACAAAATCCGGGCGTCCGGGCAGACTGGCGTCCTGAACGCGAAACGCCAGGCCCAGCCCGGTTAACAGACTGGCGAGGCGCTTCTCTATCGCCGTATCACGCGTGGCAATCGCGCGCATATTTTTGCTGCGAGTGGCCTTATCGTGAACGTCGGCCATGTTGTGCCTCTTGCTGACGCAACGCCACCGCCTGTTTGATTTTTGGCTCAAGCAGTTTTGCCACCGCGGCAAAGACCGGCACGACCACCGAATTACCGAACTGGCGATAGGCCTGAGTGTCCGAAACCGGAATGCGGAATTTCGCTTCTCCCGGCGCTTCAAAACCCATTAAGCGCGCGCATTCCCGAGGCGTTAACCGACGTGGACGATGTTGCTGATTCAGCGGATCGTCAAAATCTTTCTCACCCGTGGCCATATCCCAGCCGCGATCGATCAAAATTTCCGCGCCATCTTTGTAATAACGCGCAGACAACGTACGCGTGACGCTTTGCGGATTGTTCGGATAAACCATTCCATAACCGAAGCCATTACCGCGTGCCTGATGTTTTTTCGCATAACGATAGAGGTACTTCCACAGCACCGGCGTCAGGATATATTTCGCCTCGACCATCGGGTCCAGCAGCTGGGCCAGCGTCACTCGCTGCGCAGGGAAACATTCGCTGATATCACGCAGAGTAAAATCGGCTTTCAGATTCAGATCGCGACGAAAACCCACCAGCACGATGCGTTCACGGTGCTGCGGCAGGAAATGTTTGCCATCGATGATTTTCGGATCGTCCGGCCCGTTATCTTCAGCGTCGGCAACGTCATAGCCCAGTTCGTCAAGCGTCTGCATGATGATGCGGAACGTTTTACCCTGGTCGTGGCTTTTCAGGTTTTTGACATTTTCGAGCACAAAAATCGCCGGTCGACGCGCGTCGATAATACGCACCACATCAAAGAACAGCGTGCCCTGGGTATCACAGGCAAAACCGTGCGCCCGCCCGAGCGAGTTCTTTTTCGATACGCCAGCCAGCGAAAATGGCTGACAAGGAAAACCGGCCAGTAATACATCGTGTTCAGGAATGTGTTGACGAATATGTTCCGCTGCCGCCTCATCACTCACGCCGTCTTTATGGCTGAGGGTGATGTCGCGGATATCTTCATTAAAATGATGCGTCGCCGGATCGCAATAATGGTTGGCTTTATAAGTGCGAACCGCATGTTTGTTCCATTCGCTGGTAAAGACGCACTGTCCGCCAATCGATTCAAAACCGCGACGGATGCCGCCAATTCCGGCAAATAGATCGATAAAGCGAAACGCATAATGCGGATGATGTGCCGGAGGTTTGGGTAACAACGTTTGCAGATGGGCGAACTCCTTCTCACTTAAACGGTGCCATGCCGAGTCATTCGCCAGCGCACGTTTTAAAATTGCCGCGCTCCAGTGATTCTCACCCACACCATTAAGCTGCGCCACCAGCGTTTTAACATCATAAATTTGCAGCAGTTTCTCCAGCATTGCCTGTGCGGCATTCCCGGTGCTGTATGAATCGGTTACTGATATATTTTCCTGCATAGATTTAACCGGCCATCTGAGATGGCCGACAGGTTAACATAATTACAGCCATTTAGGGCCACGCGCTCAGCCCGCGGGTGAAAACGCATCTATCACCTTGTGATCGACACCTTCATTCTCCCCCGCCAGTTCGGCACTGAGCTTCGCCATAAACTCGACTAAAAATTGCGCGTTGTGCTGCGCCAGCTGCTTGCCTCTTGCGGTTTGCATGGTTTGCGGTAGCTTCAGCAACTTAGTCTGGAAATGATCCAGCGCGTAGCGTTTATCATCAAGCGGGCGATGCTGTGCGAACGGATCTTCACCATCAAACAGCGCCACGCCCAATGCCCCTGAAACGGCAAACACGCGCGCCAGGCCAATCGCCCCCAGGGCTTCCAGCCGATCCGCATCCTGGACGATTTTAGCTTCCGTTGTTAAGGGGGCGATTTGCGCGCTGAAACTGTGAGCGGCAATGGCATGACAAACGGCCTCGATTTTCTCCGCCGGAAATTGCTCGAACTCTTCACGGAGCAGGCGACGCGTCTCTTCTGCCGCCAGGATTGAAGAACGCTGCCGTTGCGGATGATTTTTCGCCAGGCTCACAATATCGTGGAAATAACAGGCGGTTAAAATCACCAGCATATCGACGTCATCATCTGCCGCCAGCTTCTGTGCCGTAGCCCAGACGCGGCGAAAATGATACACGTCATGGGCCGCGTCCTGGTGCTGATGATGGTTTTTCAACCAGTTTTCGAACTGTGTCTGCCAGTGTTGTAAGTCCATACGCGCTCCGTTGCCAAAGAGTCGCCACCTTAGCAGTTTTTATTCATAGCGTCTGCTACGTGCGGGACGAGGTCGGGTGTACCAGGCAATGCTGCCTAACAATGCCCCGACCAGAGCCATAAATAAAAATCCGACCAGTGCCCCTAACCACTTTCCCGCGGTAGAGCCTAAATCGCTTTCAAATCCCGACACAGGGGCATCGGGGATCCGGCTCATCACCCAGATGTAACGCGCCATTGCCCAGACAAAATAGCCACACCATGTATAGAAAGCCCACAAAGCCAGTTTGCCACCAGGACTGCGAGAGAGTCTCTCTTCCATCTTTGTCGAACCGTATTCCATTTTGAGATAACCCGGAAAATTCAGACTTAGTACTATTATGTGATAAAAGTCACATTTTTCCACATTGGATGAGCCAGTCAAGACTCAATCATTTTTTGAACAAATAGATAAATTTTGCGCAACGGCAGTGAATACAGGAAAAATCGTTTTGAGCGATTTTATTTATCTTTGATATCGGCTTTATTAATTCATTTAATCAATATATTAGCACTGAATACAATTATACCTTTTTATTTTTCTGTGTCATGATGCCTCCGTTATTATCCTTTTATCGTCTTGTTTATATTTTTTGGGCCGGCATGATGCCGGCTTTTTTTATGCCTTCATTAATGTGCGCGTGATCACACCAGCCGTTTAGCGCATCAATCATTGATACCCCCTATCTTTCCGCTAAACTCATAATATATTGATATGAATTGATAATTTTCATAAATACTTATGTTTAGAATTCATAATTCTGAATTATATTAAATAGATTAGAAACATTTTGAAATCTTTTAAATATATTTGTTATATGTAATCCTTAAAATAAAATGAACTTCATAGAATAGTATCCAAATGTGCTTTTTTTTGGATAACGGCACTTATTGATATATTCATGAAGATTATAATCACAAGGGAATACATAATGAAAAGAAAAGTTCTGGCAATGCTGGTCCCGGCGTTATTAGTTGCTGGCGCAGCAAATGCGGCTGAAGTCTATAATAAAGATGGTAATAAACTGGATTTCTACGGAAAAGTAGCAGGTCTGCACTACTTCTCTGACAACTCGGGCGCTGATGGCGATATGTCATATGCCCGTATCGGTTTCAAAGGCGAAACACAAATCGCTGACCAGTTCACTGGTTACGGTCAGTGGGAATACAACCTGCAAGCAAATGGCACAGAAGGCGATGGAGATAACTCTGCTACCCGTCTGGCATTCGCAGGTTTAGGTTTTGGTCAGAATGGTACTTTCGATTATGGTCGTAACTACGGTGTCGTATATGACATCGAAGCATGGACCGATATGCTGCCAGAATTTGGTGGCGATACCTACGCGGGTGCCGACAACTTCATGAACGGTCGTACCAACGGTGTTGCAACCTACCGTAACAATGGCTTCTTTGGTCAGGTTGATGGCTTGAACTTTGCTTTGCAATATCAGGGTAATGATAAAAGTGGTGGACCATTCGGGCAGGAAGGTTCCGGTAGTGGTGATGGCCGTAGCCTTTCCAAAGAAAATGGTGATGGTTTCGGTATGTCAACATCCTACGACTTCGACTTCGGTTTAAGTCTGGGTGCTGCATATTCAAACTCTGATCGTTCAGATCGTCAGGTTGGAGTTGGTTTAAATGATCGTAACCATAGCAACAGAAATGCTGGTGGTGAAACCGCTGAAGCATGGACTGTTGGTGCAAAATATGATGCTAATAATGTGTATTTAGCAGCTATGTACGCTGAAACTCGCAATATGACCCCATATGGTGGTGGCGAGTTTGATAATGGTGAATCAAGATCAGCCATCGCTAACAAAACCCAAAACTTTGAAGTTGTTGCTCAGTATCAGTTCGACTTTGGCCTGCGCCCGTCCATCGCTTACCTGCAATCTAAAGGTAAGGATTTAGGCGGTTGGGCTCATGACGGTAATGGCGATCCGCGTTACACCAACAAAGACCTGGTTAAATACGTTGAAGTCGGTGCGACCTCCTACTTCAACAAAAACATGTCCACCTACGTTGATTACAAAATCAACCTGCTGGACAACGACGATGACTTCTACGAAGCAAACGGCATCGCTACCGATGATATCGTGGCTGTGGGCTTAGTCTACCAGTTCTAATCAGCCAACACGCCGCGGCGTGTTACTGTAAAACTTAACACTAGCCTGAGTTCGTCCCTCATCGAACTCAGGCTTTTTTATTGGCATTTCATCTCCATCTGCGGCACACGCAATTGCCAAAGCTTATCGATACACCCCCTTACCCTGCCCCTCCTGGCACAATAACATCAACCAGCGACTCTTCAAGCCAACACCCAAATGCATTTCTTTATGAATTAATCCGTAACAAACACGCTTCCCATATAGAAATATTTGCAAAAAAAGTGCATGGAAAAAGCTTTTTCTCCACCAATCCGGGATATAAATATTCATCAGCACCACAATATTCCACAGCACTAAATCTCTCCCCGCCGCCCCGTACCTCTGATAATGGTCTAAAATCATTGAGGCCACTTGCGACGACGTTGCTCAATAAGGAAAATTTGGCGTGAATAATATTCAACACCAGTGAAGCATCATCATTACATACTTACACCCGCCGACTACCGCTTTCGATATATTGACTCAATTTTCCAGCCTGGTTAAAAATAATGACCAGCTCAGTCGCAAATATAGTGACTACCCTAACTAAGCAACAATAAGGAATACACTATGACTGTTCAAACAAGTAAAAGTCCGCAGGTCGATATTGCTGAAGATAATGCCTTCTTCCCTTCAGAATATTCGCTTAGCCAATATACCAGTCCTGTCTCTGATCTGGATGGCGTGGACTATCCAAAACCGTATCGCGGTAAACATAAAATTCTGGTGATCGCCGCGGACGAACGTTATTTGCCGACCGATAACGGAAAACTGTTCTCGACCGGTAACCATCCGATTGAAACGTTGCTGCCGTTGTATCATCTCCATGCTGCAGGTTTCGAATTCGAAGTGGCGACCATTTCCGGTCTGATGACCAAGTTTGAATACTGGGCTATGCCGCACAAAGATGAAAAAGTAATGCCATTCTTTGAGCAGCATAAATCGTTGTTCCACAATCCGAAGAAACTCGCGGATGTCGTCGCCAGCCTCAACGCTGATAGCGAATATGCAGCAATCTTTGTTCCTGGTGGTCATGGCGCACTTATTGGTTTACCTGAAAGCCAGGACGTGGCTGCCGCTTTACAGTGGGCAATCAAAAATGACCGTTTTGTTATCTCCCTTTGCCACGGCCCGGCGGCTTTTCTGGCGCTTCGCCACGGCGATAACCCACTGAATGGTTATTCCATTTGCGCATTCCCAGACGCCGCAGACAAACAAACGCCAGAGATTGGCTATATGCCGGGTCATCTCACCTGGTACTTCGGCGACGAACTGAAGAAAATGGGCATGAATATCATTAATGACGACATCACCGGGCGAGTACATAAGGACCGTAAACTTCTCACCGGCGACAGTCCTTTTGCAGCGAATGCGTTGGGTAAACTGGCGGCGCAGAAAATGTTGGCAGCTTACGCGGGTTAATCCCTGTTACGTTTGAATGTAAGCGCATAATCAATCGCGGCCGCGTTAGTACTCACGACGTGGCTGCGTTTTTTCACGGTTAATTTATGGCGTACTGAAGCCCTATGTTAATTTCTTTGCGGCAACGTAATCCGGAACACATTATGCTTATTGAGATAGTGATACGTAGCACTTCCCCCATGTAATTCGGCAATCGCTTTGACTAAAGAAAGGCCTAGTCCCTGACCTACGGAATGACGCGAATTATCTCCCCGCCAAAATCTACGGAAGAGTTTTTCAGGCTCATTAATTTTCGTTCCAGGGCTGGCGATATCAATATTAAGAGATCCGTTGGTATCAAGAAAACTGGTTATATGAATACGCGATTTTTCTGGTGAATATCTAATGGCATTAACAATAAGATTCGATAACATTCGTTGCAGTAAAATTTTATCCGCAAAGATTTGCTGATTGCACTCGACCTTAAAGCAAATCTCTTTCTCGTCTGAAAGATATTCAAGATAGTCCAACAAATTTTCGACTTCCTTATTGAGAGAAAGCGAGTCCAGTTTCACCAAAACATTGTTTTTATCTGCCCTGGCAAGAAACAGTATGTTCTCTGTTAACCGCGAAATATTTTCCAGCTCTTCAATGTTACCGGCAATTGTTTTTTGATATTCAGCGATACTTCTGGTTTGACTGAGCGTAACCTGATTCTGACCCAGTAATGCATTAATTGGCGTTCTAAGTTCATGAGCGAGATCGTCAGCAAATTGACTTAGACGCTCAAAATCTTTGACTAAAGCATGATGCATTTTATTCAACGCCTGCCCAAGAGGTTTTAGTTCTCTCGGTAATGCGCTAACCTCAACAGGCTCTCGGCTATCGTTATAATTCAGCGCTTCCGTTACACCACTCAACTTTTTGATCTCTCGTAATCCCGTTCTGATTAACAGCGGACTTAATACTGAGCAAAGTACAATGGCGACAATGCAAATTATAATGCTATTAATTTTATACTGTTCAAGCATGTTATGTCTGGCTGAAGCCAATTTAGCCACAGTAACCGTTAATGATGGCGAAACTTCATCAATATTAATTCGTAAAGCATCAATCTCAGTATCATTAATAATGCTTCTGTAAATGCCAGCTGCGCTGATTGTCTCACTAGCAGGTATGTTATTTAACATGTCATCACTGACATTTGTCCGGTTAACAATTTTATTGATGCCATCACCATGAATGATCAAGATATCCTGACTAACATCCATCATCCGGTTAAAGTATACAGGTAACGTATCTGGATTTACCCCATCAATTAACAACTGCTTGATCTGCGCTGTCCGGTTAATGAGTGTTGTATCATCGCGCCATTTCAACTCACTTGCGAGGCCATTATAGAGAGTCCAGACAATTCCAGCGCCAGCAACAGACAGCAGCAATATAAAAAGCAAGGTTAAACGGACGGTTATAGATAATCTTTTCATTATTTTTTTACCGCTACGAATGAATACCCCATCCCCCGGATTGTGGCAATTAGCTTTTCAGGAAAAGGATCATCAACTTTTGCGCGGAGCCTGCGAATGGCGACATCCACCGTATTGGTATCACTATCAAAGTTGATTCCCCAAATTTCACTCGCAATAACCGTTCTGGGTATAATTTCGCCAGCTCTGGAGGCCAGTAGCCAAAGTAACTGAAACTCCTTGCGCGTCAGTGTAATACTGATATTGTCCCTGCTCACACTTTGACTAACAGAGTCCATTCTTAAGCCGCTGATTTCTAATGTTGAATTCAAAGCGTGATGTTGCCTTAATTGTGCCCGAACCCTTGCCAGCAACTCAGAAAATGAAAAAGGTTTTACCAGATAATCATTTGCCCCACTGTCCAGCCCTCTGACTCTGTCATCGACAGAATCCCTTGCAGTAAGGCAAATAACAGGGGTTTGCTTTGCTGTTCTTAGCGTTTGTAAGATCTGCCAGCCATCCATACCCGGAAGCATAATATCCAGAATGATCAATGCATAATCATCCTTCAGCGCAAGATAAAGCCCATCTCTGCCATCAGAAACGGCATCAATGACATAACCCGCTTCGGAAAGCCCCTGCGTTACCCACTCCTGGGTCCTTTGATTATCTTCAATAAGTAAAATCTTCATGAAAATAATATGCCATAAATCATATGTTATAGAAACAGCCTGGTTCATTACAAAATTGTAATGCTGCTGTAAGGTTACCCTGGACGCTTTTTCGCTATCCTCAAAACTCATTCACATGACAAGGATATAAACATGTTAAAGCGTTATTTAGTACTCTCCGTAGTAACGGCTGCATTTTCATTACCTTCTTTGGTCTATGCTGCACAACAAAACATTCTTAGCGTGCACATTTTGAACCAGCAAACAGGAAAACCCGCTGCCGACGTGACAGTCACTCTTGAAAAGAAAGCGGACAACGGCTGGTTACAACTTAATACCGCCAAAACAGATAAGGATGGACGAATTAAGGCACTGTGGCCCGAGCAAACTGCAACTACGGGCGATTACCGTGTCGTATTTAAAACCGGGGACTATTTCAAGAAACAAAATCTTGAAAGTTTCTTCCCTGAGATCCCCGTTGAATTTCATATTAATAAAGTGAACGAGCATTATCATGTGCCTTTATTACTTAGCCAATATGGGTATTCAACCTATCGTGGCAGTTAATGCATAAATATGTAAAAGCAGATCTCTGCTACTGTTAGGGAGGACACTCCCTGACAGATTAACAGTAAACGGCTCTTGCTGGCTAACGACAAAAAAGTGTGATGGCTTATGAAAAAGAATCAATTTTTAAAAGAATCAGATGTTACGGCCGAGTCGGTATTCTTTATGAAGCGTCGGCAGGTGTTAAAAGCACTGGGCATCAGCGCAGCTGCACTTTCTTTGCCTCACGCTGCGCATGCCGATCTGCTTAGCTGGTTTAAAGGGAACGATCGCCCACCCGCCCCCGCCGGAAAACCGCTGGAGTTCAGCAAGCCTGCCGCCTGGCAAAATAACCTGCCACTGACGCCAGCAGATAAAGTTTCCGGCTATAACAACTTCTATGAATTCGGGCTGGATAAAGCCGATCCCGCCGCTAATGCTGGTAGCCTGAAAACCGATCCATGGACACTGAAAATCAGCGGCGAAGTGGCAAAACCATTGACCCTCGATCACGATGATTTAACCCGTCGCTTCCCGCTGGAAGAGCGTATTTATCGTATGCGCTGCGTGGAAGCGTGGTCGATGGTGGTGCCGTGGATTGGTTTTCCGCTGCACAAATTGCTGGCGCTTGCCGAACCCACCAGCAATGCGAAGTATGTCGCTTTCGAAACAATTTATGCACCGGAACAGATGCCTGGCCAGCAGGACCGCTTTATCGGCGGCGGGCTGAAATATCCTTATGTCGAAGGATTGCGTCTCGACGAAGCAATGCATCCGCTCACACTGATGACCGTGGGTGTTTATGGCAAGGCGTTACCGCCACAAAATGGCGCGCCGGTACGACTGATTGTGCCGTGGAAATATGGCTTTAAAGGGATTAAATCGATAGTCAGTATTAAGCTGACCCGCGAGCGTCCGCCAACCACCTGGAATCTGGCAGCGCCTGACGAATACGGTTTTTACGCCAACGTTAATCCGCATGTTGATCACCCACGCTGGTCACAGGCTACCGAACGATTTATTGGTTCAGGCGGCATCCTCGATGTACAGCGCCAGCCAACGCTACTGTTTAATGGTTACGCCGACCAGGTGGCATCGCTGTATCGTGGCCTGGATTTGCGGGAGAATTTCTGAATGCGTCTGACAGTAAAACAGGTGACATGGCTGAAAGTTTGCCTGCATCTTGCCGGATTGTTGCCGTTTCTCTGGCTGGTCTGGGCGATCAATCACGGTGGACTGGGTGCCGATCCGGTGAAAGATATTCAGCATTTTACCGGTCGCACTGCACTGAAATTTTTGCTGGCGACCTTGTTAATCACACCTCTGGCACGCTACGCAAAACAGCCGTTATTGATACGCACTCGCCGCCTGTTAGGCTTATGGTGCTTTGCCTGGGCGACACTGCATTTAACCAGTTACGCATTGCTGGAGCTGGGCGTGAATAATCTGGCGTTATTAGGCAAGGAGTTAATTACCCGGCCTTATTTAACGTTAGGAATTATCAGCTGGGTTATTTTGCTTGCTTTAGCGTTTACTTCAACCCAGGCGATGCAGCGAAAACTCGGCAAGCACTGGCAACAGTTGCATAATTTCGTCTATCTTGTCGCGATCCTGGCCCCAATACATTATCTGTGGTCAGTGAAGATTATTTCACCGCAGCCGCTCATCTACGCTGGGCTGGCTGTACTGCTTTTAGCCTTACGGTATAAGAAGTTGCGTTCCCTTTTTAACCGGTTACGCAAGCAGGTTCACAACAAATTATCTGTATAACTTCATATTGCCGACAAAGTACGCGTTATCCCTGCCGGATGTGGCGCGAGCGCCCTATCCGGCCTACACAGATCGCATCAGGTTATGTTTCGTTTGTCATCAACCTCAAATCACCAAAATAATTTATTTTATTTCAATAAGATAGATAAGTAGAACTGAGAAAGCCATGCTCTCGTTTCCTAAGAGTTGTTGCATTTTGCTATATGTTACAATATAACATTACACATCATATACATTAACTCTGGAGGAAACTGTTTTGGCGATTCGTCTTTACAAACTGGCTGTTGCTTTAGGTGTCTTTATTGTTAGCGCTCCTGCCTTTTCGCATGGTCATCACTCACACGGCAAACCCTTAACAGAGGTCGAACAAAAAGCTGCTAATGGTGTTTTTGATGATGCCAATGTACAAAACCGAACGCTCAGTGACTGGGATGGAGTCTGGCAATCCGTTTATCCTTTACTGCAAAGTGGCAAACTTGACCCCGTCTTTCAGAAGAAAGCGGATGCAGATAAAACTAAAACATTTGCTGAAATTAAAGATTATTATCACAAAGGTTATGCAACAGATATCGAGATGATTGGCATTGAGGACGGCATTGTTGAATTCCATAGAAATAATGAAACAACATCGTGTAAATATGATTACGATGGATACAAAATACTCACCTATAAATCAGGCAAGAAAGGCGTTCGTTACTTATTCGAATGTAAAGATCCTGAAAGCAAAGCCCCTAAATATATACAATTTAGCGATCATATAATTGCACCACGAAAATCATCTCATTTTCACATTTTTATGGGTAATGATTCACAGCAATCTTTATTAAATGAAATGGAAAACTGGCCAACGTATTATCCATATCAGTTGAGTAGCGAAGAAGTGGTCGAGGAAATGATGTCTCATTGAGTATTCTCATGATAACGCCTCGATGCCGCTTTAGTAAGTTATCATAACTGCCACTGGTCCATCCACAAACGCCACTGAACGCAAGCTAGCTACAGACACGCTTATCACTATGACGTGTCTGTATATTAATAAGCTAACCCGCATTGAGTTAACCAATAACGGATTCCATACACAATACGGCCAACAGAGAAAGATACCTGTGCTCACGCCATTGCTTATATTGGCTGGTTACAATATGCACTATCAATTTTTTAAATAACAAATTATTAAAACCACATCTGTATAAGGAATTTTTAAGGTTCGTGGGATAGCTTGACTGTGAAAATCACAGGAGCTACAAAAATGAACCGATTCTCAAAAACTCAAATTTATTTACATTGGATAACGCTGCTTTTCGTTGCAATAACCTATGCCGCGATGGAACTCCGTGGCTGGTTTCCTAAAGGTAGTAGTACTTATCTGCTGATGCGAGAAACACATTACAATGCGGGTATATTCGTTTGGGTGTTAATGTTTTCACGCCTGATTATAAAACACCGTTATAGTGATCCTTCTATTGTGCCACCGCCACCTGCCTGGCAAATGAAAGCGGCTTCGCTAATGCACATCATGCTTTATATAACCTTCCTTGCACTTCCTCTGCTGGGGATTGCTTTGATGGCTTACAGTGGAAAATCGTGGAGTTTCCTTGGTTTCAATGTGTCTCCCTTTGTTACCCCAAACAGCGAAATTAAAGCACTGATAAAAAATATTCACGAAACCTGGGCAAATATAGGCTACTTTTTAATCGCAGCTCACGCTGGCGCAGCACTCTTTCATCACTACATTCAGAAAGATAATACTCTGTTACGAATGATGCCTCGCCGCAAATAAGTCGATCCCCTTACAAGGAAATGTGAACCATGGACATCAACGCGTCATAAATGTTTACGCAAGTGCACAATGCACCCTTTCCACTATCAACAAGGAGGAGCAGAAACTGTGTAAATCGTACAATGGTAAGACTTATCAAAAATACAGGTTAATTTTGGTATTTAAACCTTTTTTACTTGTTAGTATGATACAAAGGCTTTCAAAAAAGCTGGGAAATTCAACAACTCTTGGAAATTATGGACTTTGTCCCGCGGCTTTAATCTGACGGCCGCGTTCCTTTTTTGACTCAATTATTGACCCCTTCTCTACGCAACTTCAGTTCCCACCACCAACTTTGCGGCAGTTTCATAGGATGAATGTCTAAAAGAATAATGGTGAGCGATAAGAAAACGACTGAATAACTGCACATTTTCGCTCGAAAGCTTCCTGTCAGATCCATAGCGAATCAAGTGCTGAATGTCACAGTATCGAACAGAAAACAGTGACGATCTAACCCTTCAAGAATATTCTACGATTGTTCTGTTTAGGAAAAGCAAGGCGGGAAGTCGGGAGATAAGTCATTGATAAAGTGGCGGAGAGAGGGGGATTTGAACCCCCGGTAGAGTTGCCCCTACTCCGGTTTTCGAGACCGGTCCGTTCAGCCGCTCCGGCATCTCTCCGTTCAGATGGTTGCCATGATGCCAGGAAATTTGGCATTTTAACAGTCCCTGTCCGTGCAATTTTGTTCAAGTGACGAGTTTGCGAGCAAAACGATGATTAAGTGGCCCTGGAAAGTACAAGAATCAGCACATCAAACTGCCCTTCCCTGGCAGGAAGCACTATCGATCCCCCTTTTAACGTGTCTGACGGAACAGGAACAAAGCAAATTAGTCACTCTTGCCGAACGTTTTTTACAGCAAAAGCGGCTTGTTCCTTTACAGGGCTTTGAACTGGATTCATTAAGAACCTGCCGGATAGCACTTCTATTTTGCCTACCCGTTCTGGAATTAGGACTGGAATGGCTGGATGGTTTTCATGAAGTCTTAATTTATCCTGCGCCATTTGTGGTCGATGATGAATGGGAAGACGATATCGGTCTGGTGCATAACCAACGTATTGTTCAGTCAGGTCAGAGCTGGCAGCAAGGGCCTATCGTTTTGAACTGGTTGGATATACAAGATTCTTTTGATGCTTCTGGTTTTAACCTGATTATTCATGAAGTCGCTCATAAGCTGGACACCCGTAACGGCGATCGCGCCAGCGGAGTTCCCTTTATTCCGTTGCGTGAGGTTGCTGGCTGGGAACACGATCTTCATGCTGCAATGAACAACATTCAGGAAGAAATCGAATTGGTTGGCGAGAATGCGGCGAGCATTGATGCTTATGCTGCCAGTGATCCTGCTGAATGTTTTGCCGTACTTTCTGAATATTTCTTTAGCGCCCCAGAACTTTTTGCTCCTCGTTTCCCTTCATTGTGGCAACGTTTCTGCCAATTTTATCAACAAGATCCTTTGCAGAGACTGCATCACGCTAATAATACAGACTCGTTTTCGGCGACGAATGTTCATTAATTAACAACTTTGCAGATTAATTAACCAATTGAAATGACTTATGAAATTTAGTGTTGACAGACAAGGTACCGCTAAGTAATATGCGCCCCGTTCACACGATTCCTCTGTAGTTCAGTCGGTAGAACGGCGGACTGTTAATCCGTATGTCACTGGTTCGAGTCCAGTCAGAGGAGCCAGATTCTTGTTTTCATGCCGCTTTGCAAATCCCTGTGTGATTCAGATTCAATAAGTTAGCGTGAAAAGTCTTCCCGATGTATTTTCAGTTTACCCTCCGCATCGGGAGAATTTGGTGGTCAGATTTGGGGTCAAGTTGGTTCGATGACGGAGTGACCCCCAAATGTCTCTTAACGACTCAAAAATCCGCAACTTAAAACCATCCGCAAAACCCTTCAAAGTTTCCGATTCTCACGGTCTGTATCTTCTTATCAAACCCGGCGGCTCACGTCACTGGTATCTCAAGTATCGTATCAGTGGTAAGGAATCCCGTATTGCGTTGGGTGCTTATCCTGCTGTTTCCCTCTCTGATGCACGACAACAACGTGAAGGTATCCGTAAGATGCTGGCGCTGAACATCAACCCGGCAAAGCAGCGGGCCGCTGAACGCATTGCAGGCACACCGGAAAAAGTGTTTAAAACCGTGGCGTTGTCATGGCATAAAAGTAACAGGAAATGGTCACAGAACACTGCTGACCGTCTGCTTGCCAGCATGAACAATCATATCTTTCCGATTATCGGACATCTGTCAGTGTCAGAACTTAAACCCCGGAATTTCATTGACCTGCTGAAAGGCATTGAAGAAAAAGGCTTGTTGGAAGTCGCGTCCCGCACGCGGCAACACCTTTGCAGCATCATGCGCCATGCGGTCCATCAGGGGTTGATCGACACCAACCCGGCGGCAAATCTTGATGGTGTAACGGCTCCGCCCGTCAGACGGCATTATCCCGCCCTGCCGCTTGAACGGCTGCCTGAGCTGATTGAACGCATTGAGGGATATCATCAGGGCCGTGAGTTGACCAGACTGGCGGTCATGCTGACGCTGCATCTGTTCATTCGCTCCAGTGAACTGCGTTTTGCACGCTGGAACGAGATTGATTTCAGAAACCGGATCTGGACCATACCCGCCACACGCGAGACCATTACAGGAGTGCGTTATTCCGGACGTGGTGCCAAAATGCGCACACCGCATATCGTGCCGTTGTCCCGACAGGCCATCTGTATACTGAAACAAATAAAGGAAATCTCAGGTCATCTGGAAATAGTATTCCCCGGTGACCATAGCCCTTACAAGCCAATGTGTGAAAATACGGTCAACAAGGCACTACAACTGATGGGCTATGATACGAAAGTAGATGTCTGCGGACATGGATTCCGGGCAATGGCATGTAGCGCTCTGATGGAATCCGGACTTTGGCTTCAGGACGCCGTTGAACGCCAGATGAGTCACCAGGAACGAAACACCGTTCGCCTGGCTTATATACACAAAGCAGAGCATCTTGAAGCCCGCAAGGCCATGATGCAGTGGTGGTCGGATTATCTGGATACATGCCAGGAAGCATATGTACCACCTTTTATTCGAGTACGAAAAAATACCCACGAGACATTTTAGCTAAAATAAAGCCGTATCAGCCCATGCTGGTACGGCTTTATTTTATGGGTCTATCGTTCAGCCCCTACTGTATGAGGAAAGATACAAATACCACGATGGAGTAACTTGGGAGGATGTGGGAGACTTGCCGACGGAGCTAACGGCTCCAGGCTGCAACCCGGCGTGGTAAGGACCGCTTACCAGTCCCGATAGCGCGCCAGCAGGCCCTTCGTTAACAAAGCTGGCTCTTCCCATCCTCAGACGTTATTTTTCCCCACAGCGCGTCGCTGACGGGAGGAGTTTGCTGAAAATAGTCCATCAGGAAATCGATGCATACCTTCAGCTTTGCCGAACCTGAAGTGCGGTTGGAGTAAACAGCCCAGATGTTGGCGCTCTGATGCCACGACGGAAGAATTTGCACCAGTTCACCGCTCGTCAGATAGCGCTGAACCTCCCACAGGGAGCGAAGAATAATCCCGTGGCCGTTAAGCGCCCAGTTCAGCACCACTCTGCCACTGTTGGAGGAAAGCTGGCTGCCGATATGCAGTTGCGTGCTGTCGAGCCCGTTGGTGAGCGGCCAGACACCGAACTGCGCGCTACGCTCCTGGATGACCAGACACTTGTGCTGCTTGAGATCGCTTATCTGAGCTGGTGTGCCGTGCCTGGCAAGATACTGCGGCGCGGCGCACAGCACCCGTCGATTGAGCGAGAGCCTGCGGGTAATGTAGAGATCTTTAATATCGTCGCCGACGTGGATCTCGAGATCCACGCCCTCTTCGATAAGGTCAACCACCTGGTCGGTCAGGGTGAGCTTAACGTTTAGCGCCGGGTAGCGTTCCGCCAGCGCGGAGAGCGCGTTTGCCATGTACGTTGAACCGAACCCAAACGAGCAGCTAATGTGGATATTTCCCTCGATGGCGTCGCGCCAGGCGGCAAGCCCCGACACGAACTCGTCCATGCTGTCCAGGACGGAGATCGCTCCGCTCAGCGCCTTATGCCCGTCGGCGGTGAGCCGGATAGTGCGGGCGCTGCGATAAAACAGGCGCATGCCAAGACTTTTTTCAAGCAGGCCGATACGCTTGCTAACATAGGAGGGCGATAGCCCAAGCTCAGCCGCCGCGTTGGCAAAGCTCTCCTTGCGCACCACGGTCAGAAAAACGTTCAGATCTTCGATAAGCGGCCACTGCGCCCGCTGCTTGTCATGAGTGCTCATGTGCATGCCATCCGGAGAATAAAAAATGAGGCCCGTTCTCGAGCCTCGTTGGCGGCGCAGAACCTTCAGGAAAGGAAGGGCATGATGACCCTGAGCATCTCCTCCGGGCACTCCTCCTGAGGGCTGTGTCCGCAAGGCATTGGCACGCCGCTCACGTTCAACGCCTTTTCCTGCCACGTTGATATTACATCATAAAGTTGGCCTACGGTGCCTTTTGCACCCCACAGGGCCAAAAGCGGGCTTCCGATACGCAGATGCTTATCGGCTTCATCGTCAGCCAAGTCTATCGTGGCCGCCGCCCGGTAATCTTCGCAAACCGCGTGCAGCGTTTCCGGGTTCTGATAGCAGCGCAGATATTCGGCAAATACCTCCGGCTCCGTCGCTCCTGGCGTTTTCAACTGTCCGCTAATGTGCTTTTGCAGGAAGAAGGTCGGGTCGGAGGCTATCAGCTTCTCCGGTAGCGGCGCGGGCTGAATCAGGAAGAACCACCAAAAATAGCGCGTGGCAAAAGCCTTATCCGTACGTTCATACATCGTGGCCGTTGGCGCGATATCAATAAAGACGCTGCGCTTAACCTGCTGCGGATAGTCCAGCGCCAGGCGATGCCCGACGCGAGCGCCGCGGTCGTGCCCGATAAAGGCAAACCCGTCGTTAAAGCCCAACCGCGCCATCAGCAAAACGATATCCTTTGCCATCTCGCGCTTGGAATAGGTGCGGTGCTCGGGGTCGCTCGGCGGCTTGCTGCTGTCACCGTATCCCCGAATATCGGGCATGATGACGGTAAAGCGTTGAGCAAGCGTGGGGGCAATCTTGCGCCAGGTTACATGGTTTTGCGGGTGCCCGTGCAGCATCAGCAGCGGCTCACCCTGACCGCCAACCGCAGCGCGCAGGCGGATGCCATTGCCCAGTTCAACGTCCAGTAGCCGGAAGCCAGGAATAAAGGCAGACTCACCTTTATCTTTAATGCCTTCAGTGGTAACTATCATCATCAAACTCCTTATGTTTTCTCCGCTCAGGCTGGTATCTCAACCACCTGACGCGCCTCGCTGACCGTGTTGCTCAGGCGGCCAAGCCCCTCAATCTCCACCTCAATGCGGTCACCCTGGCGTAAGAATAACGGGGGAACGCGCTTTTTACCCACACCACCCGGCGATCCGGTAATGATCACATCTCCAGGCATCAGGCGAGTAAAAGTGCTGATATAGCTAATAAGCTCGGCGATCTTATGTACCATATTGCTGGTGTTATCGTCCTGTACCATCCGCCCGTTCAGCCAGGTGTGGATAGCCAGCGCCTGTGGATCGACAATCTCATCCTGAGTGGTTAAGTAGGGTCCAAACGAGCCGGTCTGCGGCCAGTTTTTACCGGCGGTATACCAGGTATGCTGCCAGTCGCGCACGGAGCCATCCATGTAGCAGCTGTAGCCTCCCACGTACTCCAGGGCCCGTTCGGCGCTAGCGTGAAAGCAGCTTTTACCAATAATGACGGCAAGCTCGCCCTCATAATCAAATTCAGCGCTGGCTTCCGGTTTGAGCAGTGTGCCGTTGTGACCGGTCTGCGAATCGGCAAAGCGAATAAACAGCGTGGGTTCGTTATTCTTTTCGTCAAACTCAAGGCGCTTGTCGGCGTAGTTCATGCCCACGCAGATGATTTTGTTCGGATCTTCGATAACCGGAAGATAGCTAATATCCTCCAGTGCGTAGTCCGGCTGCTGCTGTCCGTAAGCGGCAGCTTCGACCAAAGCGTCACCAGCCAGCAGTGATTTGATAGTCGGATAACGTGCGCCTATCCGCGTCCCCAGATCGATAACGCCGTTTTCGGTCCATATGCCGTAACTTTTATCGCGGCTATTTTTGCCGCCCTGATGCATAAAACTGACCAGTTTCATAATGTTCTGCTCACTCCTCAGAGTCGTTCTTACGTTCTACGCCACAAGCCACGGGTGCGTGGTAAAGTGGCGCTCCTCAAAATCACGTATTTCCTGCTGATATTGCAATGTGTAGCTAATCGCATCGTGCCCTTGCAGCAGCATCTGCTTTTTCAGTTCATCCACGGCAAAGGAGAAGGCTGTTTCCCCTGCCTGAATGCGTTGTTGCTGTAAATCAACGGTGATGTGATTACTCGTCGGATTACCTGCCACCTGGGACAGCAGGTCGATATCCACTGCTGAAAGCGTCAGGGTTAGCACGCCGTTGCGCTGGCAGTTGTCGTTAAAAATACCGGCGAAGCTGGTGCCGATAAGCGCCCGAATACCGAGCTGGCGTAGCCCCCAAACCGCGTGTTCGCGGCTGGAGCCGCAGCCAAAGTTAGGGCCAACGATCAGAAACGTCGCGCCGCGCCACTCGGGGCGGTTGAGAATAAAATCGGGGTTGGGCTCGCCGCTGGCTAACCAACGCTGGTCGTAAAAAGCACCCTTATCCAGTCCGCTGCGATCGATGCCCTTAAGGAACTGTTTGGGCATGATGACGTCGGTATCAATGTTGGCCGCCATCATCGGTGCGGCAATGCCGGTAACGCTGTTGAAAGGTTCCATTTTGTCTATTGTTCCTGCTGCAAAAACTGGCGTACATCGACCAGGTGACCGGCTACCGCGGCGGCGGCCACCATTGCCGGGCTCATCAGATGGGTTCTTGCTCCCGCGCCCTGGCGACCGGCAAAGTTGCGGTTGGTGCTCGACGCACAGCGATCGCCCGGCATCAGTACGTCCTCGTTCATCGCAAGGCACATCGAGCATCCGGACTGGCGCCATTCAAATCCCGCGGCAATAAAGATTTTCGCCAGCCCTTCTCGTTCGGCGCGGGCGCGTACCTGGGTTGAGCCTGGTACGATGATTCCCCTGACCCCCGGCGCGATTTTTCTATCGCGCAGCACCTGTGCGACGGCGCGTAGATCTTCAATACGCCCGTTGGTGCAGGAGCCGATAAAGGCGTGGGAGATAGGGATGCCGCTGAGCGGCATGCCGGGTTCAAGCCCCATGTAGGCCAGCGCGTGTTGCATGTCGCGCCGCCTGGATGGGTCCTGCTCATCGGCAGGGTTGGGAACGATATCGGTGATGCTGCCGCCTTGATCGGGGCTGGTTCCCCAGGTGACGCGCGGCGTCAGGTTTGCGCAGTCAAGCACCACTTCTTTATCAAAGACCGCGCCCTCATCGCTGTGCAGAGTGCGCCAGTGGGCGAGAGCCTGCTGCCACATTCCGCCCTTAGGGACGCGCGGCGCGGATTTGATATAGGCAAATACCTTGTCGTCGGGCGCCATGAACGCGCCGCGCGCCCCTGCTTCAACCGCCATATTGCAGACGGTCATGCGCCCTTCGACGCTCAGCGCAGCGATCGCTTCGCCGCAAAACTCAATTGCGTAGCCCGTCGCGCCATCCGCGCCGATTTGGGCGATAAGCAGCATGACAATATCTTTTGCCGTCGCGGCAAACGGCAGCTCGCCATCCACCCGGACGCGCAGCGTTTTCAGTTTTTTATAGGCCAGCGTCTGCGTCGCCAGCATATGCTCAATTTCAGAGGTGCCAATGCCGAAGCCGAATGCGCCAAAAGCGCCGTAGGTGGTGGTGTGGCTGTCACCGGCAGCAATCACCATGCCCGGCAGCACCATCCCCTGTTCGTGGGCGACAACGTGTTCGATACCCTGACGCTCATCCATCACGCCAAAAAGCTCGAGGCCAAAATCCCGGCTGTTCGATTCAAAATAGCGAACCTGGAGTTCACCGCCCGGATCGGTCATCTCTTTAGTGCGCTCGGGGCGCGTTGGGTTAACGTGATCGACGTTGAGTAAAATACTTTTTGGCTGCCAGACCTGACGTTTCGCTTCGCGTAATCCGCTGAACGCCTGCGGGCTGGTATACTCATTCAAAATAGAGCGATCGATATACAGCAGCACATTACCCTGTTGGTCTAATTGTCGAATAATATGTGCATCGATTATTTTATCGTACAACGTTTTAGGTTTCATGGTTGGATCACCTTGCTTATATACTGCAATAACAAAAGGCATTGCTCACGTCACCAGAATATTAGCAACCGCAGCGAAAAAGCTTAAGTAAAAGCATGACATACAGCCATGAGGCCAAAGAACACGGATCGTGTTTTATGTAACACAATGATATTATTAATTTTTTTATCCATGAGCGATGATCTGGCGATCTACTAATAAAAGTGTGATCGCAATAGCTTGAAAAGTGAAAAAAATAATAATGCAAGAGTTAATTCTCAGCTCGCTGCACGCTGGCTGAGCGTAAGATCATTGGAAATAAATAAGATGCACGATTCATAATTCAATCTATTACGCCTGGTGAGTATCGCGTGGCAATAATTAATGTATAAATCCTATGGTTATTTGAACAGACAACCTGATGATGCGCTAACGCTTTTTGGGCATATCGCGCGTACCACCAAAATTATCTAAAGAAATTGTGAGGAATAAAAATGAAGCCAGCAGCGAATAACATCGGACTCAGGAATTATTTACCCATACTGCTCACGCTGCCGCTGGCCGGACTGGCGGAGCTTGCCTCTCTATACTCTATTCAGGCGCTGCTGCCAAAGCTGGCGGAGGTTTACCATATTCCGCTTAATCAGGTTGGCCTGATCCTGTCTGCCGAAGTCGGCTGTTTGGCCCTGGCCATGCTGTTTACCGGCAGCCTTTCCGACCGCTTTGGACGCAAGCAAACTATCGTCGTTTCACTGCTGCTAGGCGGCATTTTGACGCTGATGTGCACGACCGTCAGCGCCTGGCCGGAGCTGGTGCTTTATCGCGCTCTGCTTGGCCTTGCCGTCAGCGGCATCACGGCGGCGGTCACCGTTTATATCTGCGAAGAGGTATCTCCCGTTCTGGCGGGCGTAGTCACCGGCTATTTTATTTTTGGTAACTCGCTGGGTAGCATGTCGGGCAGGGTTTTCGCCACGCTGATGATGGAACACGTTTCGCTGAACGTTATTTTCATGCTGTTTGGCGGTCTGCTGATCTTTATGGCGTTTTACGTTCTCTATTTCCTTCCGGCGTCGAAAAACTTTACCCCGAGCACCGCGCTAAACCTGACGCAGATGTTAAAAGGCGGTATTGAACATTTTAAAAACAGAAATATCTCTCTGGCCTACGTTATCGGCTTTATTCTCTTCGGCTCCTTTACCTCTATTTTTAACTTCGTCGCCTTCTATCTTCACCGCGAACCGTTCAATCTCTCATTTACCCATATCGGGCTGATCCCCGTGAGCTTTGCGCTAACCTTCTTCTCCGCGCCGACGACCGCCAGGCTGGCCGTGCGGTTTGGCGCCATGAATATGCTTAGCATGCTGCTGATGGTGATGATTGTCGGCGCCGCCATCAGCATTTTTGCCACCACCGCGGCGGTATTTATTTTCGGGGTGGTTGTCCTCTCGGTGGCCTTCTTTACCTCACACTCAACCATTCTCTCCTGGGTGAGCAGGCACGCCTCTCATGCTAAAGGACAGGCAACGGCATTTTATCTCTTCTGCTATTACGCGGGCGGGGCGGTGCTGGGCTACCTCAACGGTTTCGTTTTTGCCAAAGCGGGATGGAACGGGCTGGCGCTCTCCGTGATTTCCCTGCTGGCGATTGGGCTGCTGCTTAGCCGTATTCTGCATGCTGCCAATAAGCAAAGAGTAATGGAGACGCGCGAGATGGTTAATATCGGGATCGATGCCGATAATTAAGTACAGAATCTGGCCCGATTCCGCGTAAAGTTCGGCAGCGGGCCGGATACTTTATTGAACCCTGTACGCCGTAAAAAGCGTGGCCCCCGTGACTACGGGGCCGGATGATTAAGCGCATCATTAAATTTTATTTCTGCAGCATCCACGACGCATTTTAGCAGGACAGGAGCGATGGTTACGAAGCGGAGTGATTGAAAAACGTATCTGCTGAGCGGTCGTTACGAGCCGCATATCCAGTCCCGTAAAGAGGAGTCTGATGCCAGTAAAAATATGACTGCAAGGCCCATTGTTGGGTCGTTGAGGGGACTCATAGCTGGATGAATCACTTTCGCCGGGCCCTGACCCGATGGGAAAAGGAGACCGAAAGTTACAAGGCCATGCTGCATTTTGCCTGTGGTCTTATTGTCTGGAATAAGATCCTATTGAGATAGGCTCTTAATCTGGTATTCGTTCTTCTTTTTGTCTACTGCTAAACATTGGGCCGAACACGGGGGCCTGAAGCGCTAAGCAGCCTCCGTTTCAAAATAATCCAGACCTCACAACATAATAGATACCGCACCCTGAAATAAATTCCACTGAGAAATTTTATGAATTTTTTTTGAAAAAACCAATAAAAACAGAGGAGAATTATCATGTCAAAAAAACAACCATTATCAAATACAAAACATAGTTCGCCTGACTGGCTGACTATAAGTGAAGCAGTCGAGATAATAAATAAAAAAGGTTGGAAATTAAAAAAAAAGTGACATTTACAGGCATGCACTACATGGTAGCATTCGTCTCTCCATTTACTTTCAGTCGCCATTTACATTACGGAAAATTCAAAGGTCAGGCTACAAAGTAAGGCTTAGAACATCTGAAATGTCATTAATAAATCGTTTATGCCTTCTTGACAAAAAAACCTTTCTTAACGGGCATAACTTTATTATTAGCACTGCTGGCAAATATATCATGCCCACACAGAGAGTTATTGATACTCCATTGATTGGATATGAATATGTTCTAATACAGAGATTACTTGCCCATTCCCTTAAAATCCCCTTACCTGTAACAGGAGCCATTGATTTTAATCATGGCATAACAGTCAGCTTACAGGGGGAAATATATCAACTATTCGACAGGGTAACGTGGAAAAAAAGAATAAAACAAAAAATCATGCAACTCCCTAAAAATATTTCACAAGATGTACATGAAGAAATATTCTCTCAGAGGATACACGATTACCTGGAAAAAGAGTATTTCCCGGCTCATGTTCTACCTCGGGATGCCTGGTTTGTCATTCGACACGCTGAACTTGATAAATTCATTAACATAGAGATTAAGAACAAAATGAAACCATTATCTTCAACACGAATATCAACACCATTATCTCGTCTTTTCTGGCTGGCCTGCAAACATAATGAGACGATCAGCCCACTAATCCGGCAGCCCTATAAACTTCTGTCCATTTTTGAACAGTGGGCCTTTCATGATGGTATTACAGACCATCTGAGTGGCGATACGCTGAAAAATGCGCTGGAACGGGGTTCTCCTTCTTCTACATCCTTATCTAACTGATCAGATATTTATCCGTCTCGATACATAACCCGTATTAAGAGGTTACCCGCGCTTAATACGGGTTCATTAGCTTTTCCTTCACCTTTCACCGTGTTTTTTTGTTGTCTCCGGGCTTACCCCGTTTATTTCCACCACAGGAGAAAACGATGACAGCACATCAGTTATTACGTCTGAAACAGGTTGAAGAAAAAACCGGTCTTAAACGCTCTCAGATTTACCTGTATATGAAAAACGGAACCTTTCCTCGTTCAATCAAGATAGGCCCATCCAGTGTGGCATGGCTTGAATCCGAAATTGATGAGTGGATCAACCTGAAATTATCCGGACGCGAGGGCAGTTGAAAATGTCCATCTATTTTTTATTTTCTGAACTTCTCCAGAAATAGCATGAGGCGATAACCGGATGATCCCATCAATTAATTACTCCATCATAGCCAATGCATTGCATGCACTGAAAGAAGGCAATATTCGCCACTGTGAATCTCTGGGATTTACTATCGACGAAATAAATGCTCTTGATCAGTTATCCCTTGATGAACTGTTTACTGTCAGCCGGGCGGCGGCACCCTTTGTTTCGATCATTGTCCGCCATGATGTTCTGCATCATTTACTGGCGCAGGCCCGCCAAGAATACCGGCATCAACAGGAGATTAACCGGGCTATCCGCCTGGGTGGCTCTATCGCGTTGCTCAACCACTATTTTGGCCTGACATCAAATGAAGTCTGCCTTCGCCGTAGGTTGCTGGGTGTCAGCGTGCCGTATGGCCGGACACCTGAACCGGATGAAAAGACGGATGCGGCTATCTGGCTGCAATGGCAACAGTGCCGGGTGGAAAACCTTGAATCGCCTGATGCTCTGATGGCTATGATGCAGGTGACGGAAGCCCTACTGCCGAAGACCGAAGGACTTTTACTCACTACGGTCTGGAAGCGTATTGCACTTTGCGAACAGGAAGTTGCCGCTGACAGGAGGACGTCATATGCCGGATGAGATCGATCGCGATCAGGAATTTAATGAACAGCGACTGGAGGAGATGATTGAGCAGAATCGCTTTAAACCGGGACCAACGCCATCATTATTCTGCTGTCGTGTATGTGGTAAACCCATTCCTGAAAAACGACGGCAGACACTGCCTGGCATAGCAACTTGTACCGAATGTCAGGAACAACTTGAGCGTTGCAGACGCTGATAATAGCGATAAAGACGTGCGGGGATATTATTTCCCTGCATGTCTTTCTGGTTCTATGAAAATATAAATACCTATTTATTGTCTGCTACGTATATTTCGCTTTCCTTCCGCATATGATAATCCTTGTCAGGATATCTCTCTTATTTTCATTTTGACTTTATCATTTATATCCCTGGCAAAATATATGAATCTGAAAATGCCATTACTGCATGGTTGCCTTGATGGACGTTAATTCGTCCGGGCCAGGTATCGCTCTTTAACAACCGGGATCAGGCTGTCACGTAACCACAATTCAGGGTGCCGCTGAATGTTCTCGCTGACCCGTTAAAACCGGAATGCAGAATCGGGATGTGATCGGTTTATTTCATTCACTGTTGTTTTGATTAAAGGAAATTCCATGAGGAAACCCGTTTATCACGTCTTTGTCACTCAGGAAAGCCAGCCCAATGCACAGGGTGAAAAAAACACGTACTGGACAAAAGTTGGCGTGGCCTTCGCGCATAACGGCAAGCCCGGCCTGAATATCGTGCTGATACCCGGTATTGCTGTTTCCGGCAGGCTGGTGCTGCTCGAACCCAGAGAAGACAGCGACATTTCGCAGGATGCCTCTGCCGCTTAATCCATTTTCTCTTCCTCTCCTCCGGCGGCGTACTTTTCTGTAAGCCGCCAGTCTCTCTGTTACGAGGCCAGCATGCTTTCCACCACTGCCTTTCTGGCACTGGCGGTGCAGTGCGCCGCCAGTATTCACCCGTCCACGTCGCTTGACGTGGCGCGGGTCGAATCCGGTTTCCACCCTTACGCCATTGCTGAAATTCTGCCAGACAGCCGGGGCGTGATTTCACATTTCCCCACGAGCCTGTCGGAGGCGATCCGCCTCACCGGACGGCTGGCAGCACGGGGCAGACGCTATTCGGTCGGCCTGATGCAAATCACCAGCACCAATTTCCGCCATTACGGCGTCACGGCCAGCGACCTGCTTAACCCTTGCGTCAATCTGTCGGTATTTGAGCGCATTCTCGATGACTGTTACCGGCGCGGCGGCACCCTGAAACGGGCGCTCAGTTGTTACTACTCCGGCAACTTTGAAACCGGCCTGCGACCAGAATCCGCCTTTAACCAGACCAGCTACGTACAGCGCATTGGCTATGTCGTCCCGTCCACGCGGGAAGACCGGCAGCGTACCCCTGACCGGAACGTACAGCCCTCTGTCCGTTATCCCGCCGTTGTACTGAGCGGCGAGCCTGTCGGTGCCACTGCGCCGGTCCTGACTTCCCTCCATTATCCCAACGCCGTCATTCGCGGCACCGTTCCTGTTGTCATTCACGAGGAGAAATGATCATGCGTCAATGCAATATAGTTGCTGCTTCACTCCTGCTGTCCACTCCGGCGCTGGCGGTAGATGGCGGATTTAACAAGGCGAATGAAACACTGAGCAACACCTCAACCGGTCTGCTGGGACTGGCCGCCGTCACCATCACGCTGGCAACCATGTGGGTGGGCTACAAGGTGCTGTTCGATGGCAAGAGCCTGCATGACATGCGTAACGTCATCATCGGCGCGATCCTGATTGTTGGCGCGTCCGGCTTCGGTGCCTACTGGGCATCATAAGGGAGGCAACGATGGCTACGCTGAATAAAGCACTTACGCGGCCAGCCGCCATTATGGGCATTCCTCTGGTGCCGTTCGTTCTTGTCAGCGGGGCCATCGTCCTGCTGGCGGTCTATGTCAGCTATTACCTGGTACTGTTGCTGATCCCGGCCTGGGCGGAAATGAAAAATAAAGCCCGTAAGGATATCCATTATTTTGGGCTGCTCTGGCTGGCATTTAAAACCCGTGGGCGGCTTTTCACCAATAACTATTTTGGTGCAAATGCCCTTCTGGCAAACCAGTACGATAACGTTGATGTATCGGAGTTTATTCAGAAAATGAAATTAAACGAGCGTATCACGCTGGATAAGTATATTCCGTATTCCTCCCATATTCACCCTTACGTCATCAGAAATCGTCACCGTGATTTTGTTGCCACCTGGGAGCTGGGCGGCACGGTCTTTGAATGTGAAGATGAACATCACCTGACCCTGATGGCCACGCATCTGAATAACGTTATTCGTTCGTATGAGGGTCTGCCGGTAACATTATATATTCACCGGCTCCGTGAAAAATATCATGATGCTTTTGAAGCCTGTTCGGGCATTCCCTTTTCCGATGAGATAACACGTCGGTATTACCAGCCGGTAAAAGAAAAACCGTTCTGGCGGCACCGGCTGTTTTTCTCCGTCTGCTACGCACCGTTCTCTCAGATTGAGAAGAAAACCATGAAAGCGCAGTCGCACGGTAAACGCCAGCCAGCACTGGATGACGCGCTCAAAATCATGCAGGAATACCGTGAAGCACTGGAATCTTCATTATCCCGCTATATGGCAACGCCGCTGGGGATATATGAAGAAAATGGTCGCGTGTATTCCTCACAACTGGCGTTCTTCCATCGTCTGCTTACCGGTCGGTGGCAGAAGGTGGCCGTAACGCGCTCACCATTTTATGAAACGCTCAGTACGCCAGACGTCTTTTTCACCACCGACACCGGTGAATGCCGGACGGTCGGCGGCTCCCGCTTCTTCCGTAGCCTGGAGATTAAGGATTATTCCCCGGAAACCCATACCGGTATGCTGGATGCGCTGCTGTACGCCGAAAGCGAGTATGTTCTGACGCAGTCCTTTACCTGTATGGCACGGGATGAGGCGCAGAATCATATCCGGCTGGCGGAAAAACGACTGAATTCGGCAGACGATGACGCGCTGTCGCAACGTGAAGAGCTGACAGTACTGCGCGACCTGCTCCAGTCCGGGCATGTGTCCTGCGGGAAATTCCACTTTTCCCTGCTGGTGTCGTCGGACAACGCCACTCAGGTGGTGAAAGATACCAACATGCTGGCGCAGCCTTTCGCCGATCTCGGCATTATGACGACGCTTTCCTCCATGTCACTGCCCGCTGCATATCTGGCACAACTGCCGGGTGTCTATACGCTGCGCCCCCGACTGGTGGCCGTCAGCAGCCAGAATTTTGCCGATATGGCCTGCCTGCATAACTTCCATCCCCACAAACGCAGCGGCAATCCATGGGGGGAAGCCATCGCCATCCTCACATCTCCCGGTGGTGGCGGGTATTACCTGAACCTGCACGACAGCCAGGCCAGGCGAGATGACACCGGTGAGAAAACGCCGGGGAATACGGCGATTATCGGGAAAACCGGTTCAGGCAAAACCCTGCTGATGACTGTCATGCAACAACTGATGCAGAAGTACCGCAACCCGGCGACATTTGCGCCTTCTGCCACCAACAAACGGCTGACCACGGTGTATTTCGATAAGGATCGGGCGGCGGAAATGGCGATCCGCCAGGCGGGCGGGCGTTATTTCCGCATCCGTACCGGCGAGTCCACCGGCTTCAACCCGTTTGCGCTGGAGCCAACCCGCCGGAACATCAGTTTCATCAAACGGCTGGTGCGCATGCTGTGCCGCCGCAACGGTAAGCCGCTCGATCCGCGCGATGAGGAGCGGATCAGTGCCGCCGTGGACACCATCATGCTGGACTACCCGCCGGAGTACCGTCGGTACGGGATCACCCGGCTGCTGGAAGTGCTGCCGGAGCCGCCGACCACAGACGCCCGCACCAACGGGCTGCGTATTCGCCTGAAACAGTGGGCGCAGGGGGGCGAGTTCGGCTGGGTGTTTGATAACGAGGCTGATACTTTCACCATCAGCGATGTCGATAACGTTGGTATCGACGGCACCGAATTTCTGGATGATGACGATATTCGCGGTCCCGTGACCTTTTACCTGCTGTACCGTGTGACCAGTCTTCTGGACGGTCGCCGCCTGGTGATGTTTATGGATGAGTTCTGGCGCTGGCTGGCCGATGTCGAATTTTCCCGTTTCTCGCTCAATATGCTGAAAGTTATCCGTAAGCTGAACGGTATCTTCGTCCCGGCAACACAGTCACCGGATGAAATCGTCAGACATCCCATCGCCCCGGCGATTATTGAGCAGTGCGGTACCCAGATTTTCCTCGCCAATCCGAAAGCCAGCTATACAGATTACGTGGAGAAAATGAAAGTGCCGGACAGCGTTTATGAGACGGTCAGGAACCTGGATCCGGGCGAGCATTATATGGTCATCCTGAAAACACCGCTGCGGGCCGGAGAAACCCGCCCGTTTGTGGCAATGGCGAAAATGGATCTGTCCGGACTGGGTAAACTCACCCGACTTCTCAGCGCCAGTGAAGACAACCTGAAAATATTCGATGCCATTTATCAGGACGGTATGCGACCTGATGAATGGAAAGATACGTTTCTTGACCGGGCAATCTGAAAGCCAACCGGAGGTAATATCAATGCGTTCCAGGAATCACCTTCTGGCATTATCGTTATTTTTCTCAGCACAGGCGTTCAGCGCCGGAATACCGGTTTTTGACGCCGTGCAGAATACCGAATCCATTAACCAGTGGATGCAGAAACTACAGCAATGGGAGGATACAGTTACCCATTATAAAAGTGAACTTGATGCATATAAGAAGCAACTGGCTACCGCAACCGGCGTGCGGGATATTCAGGGTTTTCTCAGTGATGCCAGAAGCCTGAAAACCGATATTGATAATCTCCGTAAGAACGGTATTTCACTGCATGATCTGCTGACCACGCAGAACAGTTCATATTCTGCTGAACTGCAAAACCTTTACAATAAATACAAATCGTTCAGCGTATGCAGCGAGGAACAGGAAGGAATAAAGTCTCAGGCCCTGGCCGACAGTTGTAAACAGATGATCCTCAATCAGGCAATGGCGATTGAGAATACCACTGACGTTGAAAACAGGATTAACAGCACACTCAGCGACATATCAGACTTATCTGACCGTATATCAAATGCGCAGGACTCGAAAGAGTCTCAGGATCTGGCTAACGCCATCGCGGCGAAAAGCGTACAGTTAAATGCGCTGACGAATCAGTGGGAGATGTCTGTCAGACAGGCTGAACAGCGAACGACATTGCTGGAACAGCAAAGACAGAAAGCCTTTGAACAGCAGCAACTAACAGCACCTGTTGCTGACCTTAATAATTTATAAGGAGGTTATCCATGCTCAGATCCTTATTCACCTTATGCACACTCTCAGGCGTGATATTACTGTCCGGCTGCAAGGAAACCAAATCCGAAGCCTGGTATAAGCAGCATCCTGACGAAACTTATGTGGTTTATACGCAATGCCTGAAGGATGGTGAGGCAAGCGATAACTGCGAATTTGCCCACCGGGCAGCACTTATGTTTGCACAGGAAGGCCAGCCCGGGGTTAAGGAGAAATTCGAGGCGATATTTCAGCAGGAAGCTGAAAAACGAAATGCAGTGACACAGTAATTTCTCCTCCAGCAAAACAGGGAATCCTCCCTGTTTTCTATATCCTTTCTTTATATATCAGGTGAGGCACCATGTCCGGTGGTATTTTTGTTGGTATGGACAAAAACATCATGGATGGACTGAATGCCGTACTGGAAGGTCAGTCTTCCACTTACGGCACGATGATCAGCGTCATCATCGTCAGCTCTTTTACCCTGTTTATACTGTTTCGCGGTTATCAGACGCTGGCTGGCAAACTCCGGACCCCGGTTGAAGATGTCGCCTGGGATGTGGGCCGCATGTTGCTGATCACCACCTTTGCGTTAAACCTTGATGGCTGGCTGGATATGGCGGTAGCGGCTATCCAGGGACTCAAAGACGGTATCAGCGGCGATGATAACGTCTGGGCGCTGCTCGATACCGTCTGGGAAAAGGCACAGGCGCTGGGGCAAAAGTTATTTAATATGGACACCTCAACTTACGTCAAACTGAATGGTGGCCTTGCCGAAGTCCTGGTATGGGGCGGCTCTATTGTCCTGCTGATGGCAGCCACCTTTGTCAATCTGCTCGCCGAAATCACCATCCTGTTAATGACGACCACCGCGCCGCTCTTTATTTTCTGCCTGCTGTACGGTTTTCTTAAGCCGATGTTTGATAACTGGCTGAGAACAATTTTCGCGGCAATATTAACGATCATGTTTTCTGCTTTATCCATCCGTATCGCCATTAATTACCTGCATAAGATACTGGATGCTGCAACAAAAACATCCGCTGAAACCAATATGGTAACACTGGCGGCGCAGTGCCTGCTGGCCGGGATTGCAGCGGGTGTGGTGGTCTGGTTCTCCGCGAAGCTCGCGAGCGCACTCAGCGGGGCCGCCGTACAGGCAGTGCTGCAGGGTGCCGCCATGAGTGGCCTGAGCGGACTGGCGAACAAATCCGCCGACCTCGCCGGGCCGGGGGTAAAGGGCGGAGCCCGCCTGGCTGCGAAAGGCGGCATGGCCGCCGCCGCGGCGGCCGGCAGGCTCGGCCGGCGCGGGGCCGGAAGGTCGCACCCGCTGCCCGTGAGCGCCTGGCAGAAACGCGCCGCCGCCATCGAAAGCATGAAACGCCTGAACCGGCAGCGTTACCGTTAATCCTTCCGACCGTTAATTTCCTTTTCCCCGTCACGCCGTGGCCAGCGCCACCGGTGCGGCATTTCTGCATCCATACGATAAGGGGCTTCCATGAAATTCAGCATCATCCTTCTGATGCTGTGCGCGCTGACGGGCTGCGCACGGCATCAGGGCGACCTTCCGCCGGTATCCGGCGAACCCGAGCCGGTGAATTCCCCCACCATCATTCAGGAGCTGACTCACCATGCCTGATATTCAGAACATTCTTAATGCTTCCCGCTCTTTTGAATCCATCCAGCTGGAAAAGGAAGAGCGTTCCCGAAAAACCGCCTGGCGGGTGGCCGCTACCGGACTGATTCTGGCCGCAATGGCGATTGCGGCCATTATTATTCTGCTGCCACTGAAAACCACCGACACTGAATTATGGTCAGTGGATAAACAGACCGGGCGCTATGAATATATGACCCGCGTGAAGGAACGGGATATTTCGTCTGAAAAGGCACTGGCGCATTCACTGGCAGCACACTATGTCAGACTCCGCGAGGGATATAATTATTTCTCCCTCCAGCGTGATTATGACGACGTGCAGTTATTTAACAGCGACAGCATGAACCGGGACTATCTGGACGGGTTTAACGGCGACCAGGCACCGGACGTGATTTTTAACAAGGCGGAATATGTCGTTTATATCGACATTATTTCCAATGTGCATGCGCCTGCCACCGGGCCGGATAATCTGGCAACACTGCGTATCAAGCGCACAATTCGTCGTATTGCTGATAATTCTATGAAAACGGATGTGTGGAATATCCGTCTCACTTACCGCTACGTCCCGCACCGGCAACTGACCGACAGCCAGCGCGAAGTCAACCCGCTGGGCTTTATCGTCACCAGCTACCAGCGCGATAAAGAGCTGAGGGGGGAATGATGCTGAAACATACCCTGCTCCTCTCTGGCTTACTGGCGTCATGCGTGGCATGGAGCGCAGCGACACCGCGCGGCAGCGCGTATGACAGCCGGATGCAGAACATCACATACAACAGCCAGAACGCCACGGTCGTCAGTACCCGCCCCGGTTACGTCACCATGCTGATGTTTGACGACGATGAAACCGTTATTGATGCGCAGGCGGGTTTTCCCAGAGGCTGGACCGTGACGAAAAGCGATAACCGGGTGGGCGTCAGCCCGAACCCGATTACCCAGCCGGTCACGGATGCCAGCGGCAACAACGTCAACCAGGTGTTTCTGCCGACGGCAAAAGACTGGAAAACCAATCTGTTCGTGGTGACCTCGAAGCGCGATTACAGCCTGGAGCTGAACGTGCTGGACCGCGACTCGCCCGCTCAGGCCTTTGTTATCCGCTACCGCTATCCCGACGAACTGCGAAAAAAGACTGCCGCCGCCAGCGCCGCCCGTCAGCAACATCAGCAGGAAGCACTGGACCGGCAGCGGATAGCGGCGGCATTCGGGCAGGCCACCACGCCGCGCAACTGGCGCTATACAAAACGGGTGGCAGCAGGCTCAGCCTTCATCGCCCCGGACTTTACCTGGGATGACGGTCGTTTCGCGTATATCGGTTTTTCCCCCACGAAGACCCTGCCTTCCGTTTTCCGGGTGGTTAACGGCCAGGAGCAGGCGGTCACGCCCGGAACGGTTAAACGGGGCAGTTACACCGTGGTGGTGGTTCCGGCATCGACGCAGCTGGTTCTGCGTTACGGCACCTCGGTGGTGGGGGTCGAAAACGACGGATCCGGGCGTATCCCGCTGACCAACAGTGACACTGTTTCACCCTCCGTTACGCTGGAGGCAAAATGACCGACAAATCTTTCCCGGACGAACCGAAAAAAACCACCGCAGAACGGGAAGCAGAAGCCCGCGAACGCGCCCGCGCGGCAATGGCATATCAGGAGCCGGAGCAGAAAACGCCGCCCGGCCAGCCGGAAGTGACCCGTTTCCGTAAGACGTCCGGTCACCGTACACTGATAGTCAGCCTGCTGAGTCTGGTCCTGGTCATCGCCCTGGCATCCGGTGGCGATCGTCTTCTCAGCGCCCTGAAAAGGGGTGATGAGAAAGAATCTGACACCGCACCGCCGCCCTCCTCCGGGGCGGTGCAGCAGGAGCGTAAGAATCTGGGCATGGACAGTAACCCGTTTGGCCTGTTCGGGCCAGGGAGGCAGGAAAGCGCAGGCCCTGCCAGTCAGAGCGCCCCGGCCACACCAGCTCTGCCGCCCGGGCCGCCCGCCCTGAACAAGGCGGCAGCACTGGCAAACGGGCTGAACAGCGGCAGCACAGGGTCAGGCGACGATACACGCACGTTCCGAAGCGGATCGCGCAGCAACGCGGGAACGTCGGGCAGCCCGTCTGCCTCCACGGCGTACACATCCTGTCAGTCTGTACTGGTCAGTGGCGAAAATGGACGTCTGCGCTGCCCGGATACGACAGCACCGGGAGACAGCAATAACAATGGCAATCCAGGCGTTGCCCGTGTCACTGGTGTCAGGCGGCTGGGCCTCGATCCTGATCTCTATATCCCCGTGGATCGTTATATTCCGTGTTCGATGATGCGGCGCTTCGTATCCGATGTTGGCGGTCATATCTCCTGCCTGATCGGTGAGAATGTCTGGAGCGCCAGTAACCATGTGAAGCTGATCCCGGCAGGAACGGTCGCCCGTGGCGTCTACCGCACCGGCGCACTGCAACATGGGCGCAGCCGGATGTTTGTGCTGTGGACGGAGCTGCGCACGCCGGAGCCCGGCAGCCTGCAAATCCCGCTCACCGATACGCAGGCCACCGGCCCCCTCGGTGAGGCGGGGATCGCGGGCTGGATCGACAGCCATTTCTGGGAGCGTTTCGGCAACGCCCTGATGCTCAGTACCGTGCAGGACGTGGCGGCAGCGGCATCAGATGCCGCGCCGGGTAAAGACCGCAATACTGACTATACCGAAAACACCCGCGCCGCCACGGCGGAAATGGCGAAAACGACACTGGAAAACAGCATCAGTATCCCGCCCACGATGTACCTGAACCAGGGCGATGTGATCGGCATCATGACCGGCACGGATATTGATTTTTCCTCTGTTTATCAACTACGGCTGAAAAAGAAATGGTATGAGCGCTGAAAACCTGTCACTGGATTTTATGAAAAACCGTCTGTTTGGTGATTTTCTTGCTCAGGATGGCCTGACAGAAATTGCGGTTAACCGACCGGGTGAGCTGCATACAAAAATTCGGGGAAAATGGCAAAAACAGGCATCCCCCATCACGTTGCGTCAGTGTCATGCTTTTGCCAGAGCGCTGGCGTCCTGGCATGACGATAATATTGACGATACATCACCCATCCTTTCTGCAACATTAGGATCCGGCGAACGTGTTCAGGCGATTATTCCCCCGGCCTGCGAACGTAATACGGTGTCCATTACGCTGCGCAAACCCTCGTTTGAGCAGAAAACACATCAGTCATGGATTGATGCGGGATTTTATCAGCGCGTGGCCGGTCAGGAAAAAACGAAAAGCCAGGATAATGCACTGGTCCGGTTATATCACAGCGGGAATATTCCCCGCTTTATGGAAAAGGCGGTGGAATACGGCAAAACGATTTTTATTGTGGGTGAAACCGGCTCCGGCAAAACCACCTATATGAAAACGCTGCTGCATTATATTCCGCTGCATCTCCGGCTGGTAACGATTGAGGATAATCCCGAAATCCGTTTTTATCACCATGCCAATTATGTGCATCTTTTTTACCCGGCGGATGCCGGGGATAACGCCATTATCACCCCTGGCAGACTGATCCGGGCTAATTATCGTATGAACCCTGACCGGATATTACTGGCGGAAATTCGTGGGCAGGAAGCGTGGGACGCGCTGAAAATTGTCGGCTCCGGGCATGAGGGGTTAATCACCTCCCTGCATGCGGGCAGCCCGGAAGAATGCATTGAAGGGATCATTGACCGCTGCTATGAAAACCCTGACTGCCGGAACATTCCTTTTGATGTGTTGTTACGCAAGGTACTTAAAAGCATTGATGTCATCGTCAGTATTGATATACACGGCGATGTTCGCCGGATGCATGATATTTACTTTAAGCCAGTTCATTTAAATAGCATGAAAGAGACATTCAGAAAATAAATCCGATAAATAACATTATCAAAATACGCAACCTTTCATTAATCATAACGGTGACTGAAATGAAAAAAGCAATATCCTCCGTCTTATTGCTCTGCGTTATGGCGTTATGTTCAACATCTGTAATGGCTGCTGATGCCTGCGAAGTGGTGTTATGTATGTACGGTAAAGCAACCGGAAATGGCGGCGGCAGTGAATGTCATTCCGCTGAACGTGCGTTCTTTAATATCGTGAAAAAGAATAAACACGGCTTTCTTCCTGACCATACGGCCGATGCCAGACAATTATTTTTAAGTGAATGTTATTTGGCAGACCCGGCGGCTATCGGTCAAATCATCAGTAAATATGGCCGCGTTCGTGGTTAATACTGGCGAGACGGCACAGAGCATGACGGTTTTCAGGTTTTTACGGCTTCTGTTTTTCGCGGAATAAGGAGCGAAGAAACAGGGGCCGTAAAAATGAGGCAGCGGACAGAAATATTTTCGCGGGTTAAGGAGCGAAAATAATTCAGGCACCGCGCCTCACCTGCAAACAGCCGCGCCCACGCGGATTTTGCAGGCCGGGGGGAGCCGGATAAATTTCGCCGCCCCAGCGAGCGAAAAGCTGTCGCCCACGACAGCGGTTTACCCGGGGGGCACAGCCCCGCACACCGTCGCGGCTAAGTCTCCGGCCCAAAGCCGGTAGCGTGGCGCGACCACCCTCTTTAAAGGTCAGCTTCCCTTTTATTCCCGCTGCGAGGAACGAGTAAAGGGAAGAAAAAGGCGAAAGCGACCGTCTTAAAGGGGGTGGTCGCGCGTAGCGGGCGACGGTGTGCCGCCGTTGACCCTGGGGGTTTTGGCCGGGCGTCCAGCCACGACATTACCCCCATGTGACAGGCAATAAGGGCGTCCAGCCCGCATGTACTGGCGCACGCCGTTTCGTGCAGGGAAGCATGCTTTCCGGCACATGGCCGCGCAGCGGCCACCTTCTTTACCCCATACGCTCGCCCCGCCTTTTCGCCCGACACCACGGGGCGAATTGACGGGGCGATGTCATGGGGCGAATAGCTGACGAAGGAGGCATCATGATTTTAAATAAGCTTGCCGCTTCACTGTCCCCGATAGTGAACGAGATGCTGGTGCTGCTCGCTTTTGTGCAACAGCAACAACTGATGCTGGCGTTATTAGCGGGGCTGACGATGCCGTTTTTTGCATCAATGAAAAGCGATGAACGGCAGAAAGCTCCACTCTGGAAAAAGCTGATTATTGCTTTTTCCCTGCTGTGTTTTCTCTCCGGCACACTGGCTCCGATAGTTATCGGATCCTTTCAGTGGCTGTATAAAATCAGACTCACCAGTGATAACTCAGCACTGGCGTGGTCAGTACGGATTGCTTTCACTGTAACCGGGATTATTTTTCATATTATGCTTCGCCGGGTATTCACGCCGGAACTGGACAAAATAAAGAAACGCCTTGTTAAAAAGACCACCCTTGAACGGGAATTACGTACTGATGTCCGCACCGTAAAATCCCTGCTACCGGAAACACTGCATTATGACCCGCTGCATTATATCGACCTGAGTAAAGGGCTATTTATCGGCATGGACAGGGAGAACGAACCAATGTATCTCCCGTTAAAAGACTGGCAGAAACAGCACGCGGATATTATCGGCACCACCGGAGCCGGTAAAGGGGTTGCCACCGGGATATTGCTTTATCAAAGTATTCTGGCCGGTGAAGGTGTGTTTGTTATGGACCCCAAGGATGATGAATGGGCACCCCACCTTTACCGCAAAGCCTGCGAGGATGCAGGAAAACACTTTGCCTTAATTGACCTGCGGAAACAGCAATACCAGTTAAACCTGATTGAAGATATTACGCCAGATGAACTGGAAGAACTGTTTGTTGCAGGGTTCAGTCTGGCGGAAAAAGGACAGGAATCGGACTTCTATCGTATAGATGACCGAAAAGCCGCGCGTATGGCCGCGCAATTTGTCAGTGATAACACATCGGCAACAATCCGTGATGTTTATAACGGTGACTACGTTCAGAGCATTGCCGAAAAAATCAAAGCCTTTTTCGGTAAGATTGAGGAACTGGCCTTACTCAATGCCATTAATTCACCGGAGGGTTTTTCACTCAAAAAAATATTTGATGAAGGTGGCTGCTGTTATGTTATCGGCTCCATGCGAAACAGCAAAATTATTACCGCCCAGCGCATGCTGCTGGTTCGCCTTTACCAGTTGGCAGAAAGGCGCGATCGAGTAACAGACGTCCCCCGCCCCATTGCTATTTATCTTTCCGAACTGAAATACCATTTATCCAGGCCAGCGCTGGAAGGTTTAGGCGCGGCGCGGGATAAAGGCGTACACATTATTATGGACCACCAGTCCATCGCCGATTTAAAAGACTGCCCGGCAGATTTGAAAGGTGACGCCGTTGTCGGTGCGGTCGTGGAAAATGCCAAATTCAAACTGGTTTACCGGGTTATGGACCCGGATACAGCGGACTGGGTGGCGAGAATGTCAGGCACGATCCTGGTGGATGACGAACTCCGTAAGGCCAAGACGGATAATATGCTGACGGAAACCATCGACAGTGAGCGCACAATCCGCCAGGCCGAACGTTTCTTTATTGACAGCAATATGATCCTGAACCTGCCCGATTTTGTCAGCTTTATCTTTACGACAAAAACGCTACCTTCTGCTTCACTGATCTCGCCGATAAAGGTCAGAAAACGACAGCTAAAAATCTTTTCGGTTTCCCCCGATATTGCCGCAGTGGCAGCCCCGGTGAAGATCGTGCTGGATTTTGGCGAGGATGATAGACCAGCCATGCCGGATGTGATGACAACGCATCCGGCTCTTTTCTTCGACGAAATCGAAGTAAAACCGGTAAAGCCGAAACCTGATGATGAAGAACACCTGTCCCCGCTGGATTTTTAAGGAGCGGTTATGCTGATTTCGTCCTTTCACGAGCGCCAGACGCGTAACAACGAAAAAATAAAACAACTGCTGAACTTCCTGAAAGAAGAAACCTACAGTGATTTTAAAACGCTGATGCAGTTATTTGGTTTCAGGGATCATAAATCGCTTTATTCGCTGCTGGCAAAAACGGAGCGAATGGGGTTAATCCAGAAGCATGTACTTGAATCACGGACAATCAGGATTTCATTATGGGGGATCACCAGCGACGGGCTGGCGGTGGTGCTAACCCCGAATGATAAAATCTTTCCCGCGAGGTTTGAACCGTCCAGAATTACCGGCTGGACGCTGGAGCATCATCTTGATAATCAGGCCGCCAGGCTTATTCTGGAGAAAAAAGGCGCTTCGGGATGGGTTAACGGCGACCGGACCACCTTTCTCAGCCAGTATCAGGTGAAACATCGCCCGGACGGGTTACTGACCCTGCCTGACGGTAACGTTATTGCCATTGAAACCGAGCGCCGCCTGAAAACCCGAGCCCGTTATCAGTCGATCATTGCCAGCCACCTGCTGGCCCGTACCAGCAGGCACTGGATTTATGTTTTTTATGTTGTGCCCGATCCACAGAAGAAGCGTGCGCTTGAACTGCTGTTTGACAGCATCAGGCATGTCATCATCAACCATCAGCACGTCCCGCTGGAAGAACGCCACCGCCGGGTGTTTCGCATTTATACCTTTGATGAACTGAAATACCTGTCACTAGGCAGCTATACGTAAGCTTTTACTCAGGCCATCGTGATGGCCTCATCGGCCTGGCGGCGATACTCGCCAGGCCGGGCATTTTTTTATCCCACTGCCAGACACAGACTTTCCGGTACTCGCTGTGCTGCGTTCCGCCTCAGTCTGCGCCTTGCAGCGTTGCCGGTTAAAAACCCTGTAACCGCATTCCCTTGCGGTTGTCCGGCTCCGGCCTCAGAGCTTATCCATCAGATAACGATGCGCTTTAGAGGCGGCGCTGGCCGCTTTGAAAATATAGCGCTTGTCGTTTTTCAGTGCTTTCAGCCAGGAAGCAATGTAGCTTTCATGTTGTACCTCTCCCTCAATCCCCAGGTCCGCCATCAGAAAAGCACTTCCCAGCTCCGCCACCAGTTCTTCCTCTGCATAATCCGCACTGCCAAACTTCCCTTTCATTTCACGGTTCAGGCGTTTTTTATCCCCACTCCAGTGGACAAGCTCATGCAGGCCGGTAGCGTAGAAATTGGCCGCATCCGAAAACAGATGGCGCTCTGGTAGCCAGACTTCATCTGTTGATGGGCTGAAAAAAGCATTTTGTCCTTTCTCGATGATGTTTGCGCTGCTCTTCCTGAACAGGTTTTCAGCCTGCGGCAACGGGTCAAAGGTTGCTTCCGGACTGACCGTTTCAGTCGTCAGGGGCAAGCCATCGATTTGCTGAACGTTAAACACGGTGAAAGTTTTAAGCATCGGGATATGCTCAATGTCTCCGGCGTTGTTTTCCTTCTCCAGGGTGGTATAGAAAATGGCTGTTGTGCCACGTTCACGCGTGCGAACCTGTCCACCTGCCATCTGCGCCTGTTTATAGGTCAACCAGCGTGAATCACTGAACCCCTGTTTTGATGCACTGCTCCACAGCAACATGATATTCATGCCACTGTAGGCTACGCCGGTGGCGTAATTAGATGGCAATCCAGACATGCCGGATACACGCTGCCACGGGCAGGACCAGGGTTTAACACCGGCTTCCAGCGCTGCAATGATGTTGTCGGTGACGGTCTGATAAATGTCGGTTCTGGTTTTAGAAAATTTCGTTTTTGAGGAGCCTGACGGGTCCAGCGGGGATACGCTGGTCGCCGCTGCGGCGTTAGGGGCTCTTGTCAGGGAGGTATGCAGGGAATTCGTCATGGTTTTTTCTCCGCCAGTGTGTGATTTTCGTCTTCGTATCGCCTGACGGTTCGCTTTCCCGGCATCGTTCTGTCCTGCAAGGGCGCAGAATGCGTGCCATTTACCCTTGCGGGACGGGTTGTGTTGGGAAACGATTAACCGGAAGCGAATACGGGGAACGGAAAGCACACAGGAGAAAAAAATTGCCCCTGCATAGCCGGGCGTAGCACCCCTTACTCCGCAGTGGTGAAAAGCAGATTTGGTGATGTTGAGCCGGAGACTGGCACTGACAGGAACTTCATGTAGGTGTTAGCATGCTTTCCTGCCGGACGAGACGGTTCTGCTAACTGGGGGCGGTTTGTTGTTAAATTGTCTCGTTCCGGCATCAATCACTACCTGTTCTGGGCTGTCTACGTATTGAACGCGGCATAGAGTCTATCTAACACCTCCCGGACCCGGGGTTAGAGATTTATTGAAACAGGCCACAGCGCCTTAACCGGGGCAGCCGGGCGTAACGAGCGGCCCCAGCTTGCTACGCAGGTGTGACTATGGTTTTGGTAGTAACCAACATTGTCAGTTGTGCTTCTAGTACATATAAGAGGCGATCTTACTAGCTAGCTACTCGCCCCCCCCACTTAAGTAATAAGTCTAAAGTTTCGTAATTATCTGATTGCCAGATTGACCAAACCCATAACATGAGTAACATTTGTAAATATTCATACAAGTGCAGTGCCTAGGCAACTGAGGGCGGTAGCGTGGGTCGAGGTCTCACTTTCTACATTGGAAGCCAATTGGCTATCACGTTCGAGCCTGTTCTTAGCAGCAAGAGATTGATACGTGCTATCCGGTTAGTCCAGACTATGGCTGGACCAAATTCTGGATTAGGTCCAATAAACTATATCAACTAGAAAAATATTTTTAATAGCATGAGGTTTTGTTTATGCACGTCATTTACGGAGAAACTATTAACGATGTAATAATGAAACTCTTGGAAAAAGTGCTTAATGAAGGAGTTCGTGTTTCGACAAGGAATGGGGATGCTATAACTATTTATGATGTTAGTATGATCTTGCGAAACCCTAGATCAAGACATTTAAGTTTAGCGGGTCGAAAAAACAACATATTCTCCACATTTGCTGAAGCTATATGGGTATTTGCAGGCGATAACCGAATTAAACCATATCTAACTTTTTTTTTACCAAGAGCGCCTAAATACTCAGATGATGGTGTCACTTGGCGAGCAGCTTATGGAGAAAGACTATACGCTCACGGGCAACTTGAAAATGTCGTGCAACAATTCAAAAACGAAGGAATATTTACAAGAAGAGCGGTCATTAGCCTATACATGCCTGACAGAGATACAAGTGAAAGCCTCATAAAATTATACAACATAGAACATAGTGTCGATATACCTTGTAATAACTTAATTCATTTTTTTATCACTCCTGAAAAAAATTTAAATATTAAAATAGTCCAAAGAAGTGGCGATCTAATATTTGGAGTAAGCAATATAAACATTTTCGAGTTTAGTTTACTTCAAGAGATAGTACTTTCAATGTTACAGAGGGAAGTTGATAGCGAGATTAAACTAGGATACTTACATCATTCAGTAACTAATCTTCATATATATGATGATAGAATAGAACAAGCCAATGAAATACACAAAAGAAAAGAAGAACAAATGACAGATTTGATAAACGATGATGAAATATCATTTCCTCCATCACTACCAATTATAAAATCATTATTCTGTGATATAGTCTTATTCCTTGAAAGAATAATAACAGAAAATGCATATAAAATAGACACAATAGAGAAGGAAACTGAAAAACTAAAAAAAATATTTATTGAACATTTTGTAGAAACTGAAAGAAATTTACTCTGGGGATATGCAGAAGCAGCTTTATCATATATTTTTCAGGAAAGGTTTAAACAACCAATAGTGTTAACAGCTAAGTTAAGCGATGATTTCAATCTAAGCGTAACTTCCAATCACTTCAATAATTCTAATAAGGAGCGCCTATGAAAATTGCATTCATGGGAATATCGGGTAGTGGAAAAGATTTCCTTGCTAATTATCTAATATCCAACTATGAATTTGTTAGATTATCATTTAGCGATCAACTCAAAAAATTGGCCAATCATATTTACCCTTGGATGGAAAAGGATTATAGCCCTGAAAAGAAAACGTTATCACTCAATATAACCTTACCTACAGGCGACTTTATCAACCATTCACCAAGAGATATATGGCTCAGCTTAGACAAACTAAGGGAAATTGAAGAAAAAATATTTATTAGAATGCTATCAGAAGAGTTGAAAGTTTTAGAGGAAAATGAAGGGACGAATAAAAACATAATAATTACTGACATAAGATCAAATGAAGAATTCGCATGGTGTAAGAACAATCAATTCACAATAGTTCATATAGAACGGGAAAATAATAATTATAAAAGATACGAAATTGACAAGTATGTAAATGAGAACAAAACAAAATCAGACTATCATTTTAACAATAGTGTGAACGGAATTGATAGTTTTAAAAACTTTTTCGAAAGGGTATTATTTAGTGAACAGTAAAAACGATCAACTTTTTTGTAATGTCAGAGAAATGAAAATTAAAACCGCTAAACCCATCTTAAATGAAGCTGTTATCAGGGAATGGTTTTATCATCAACGAGAGAGAACCTCTATATATTACAAGAAAGAGATACTTAACCTTCCGCCATATTGGACAGAAGACAAGATATTGAGAAACTATAAATTTGTAAATACTAAAAGAACATGGGACAAAGAAACCAAGTGGTTATTAACAAATATAACAAACAATGATAAATTGAGTTATGATAATAAAATACTCAATTCATTTCTATTTAGAGTGGTAAATAAAAGCGATACATTCAATGAAATTGATGCGCCCTTTGATTTCACAAATATGACGATTCGTGATATTAATGAAAAAATCAGGGAGAAGACTCTCAATATATCCATAAAAAAACCAGGCTATGTATTTTTTAGTGCAGCCTATATTTTAGGAGGTCCGAAGTTTAATTTCGGGAAATACTTAGAAAATATAGAGGGCACAACGGAAAATGACATGGTAATTAGAATGATCAAATTTGTTTATTATAACCAAGATAAAATCGTTAATGGTGTAAAATCATCAAGAAATCAGCTTGAAGTTTTTGAACATTTAAAATCATTTTCAGGGATTGGGAATTTTCTAGCATATCAAATTTTCATAGATCTGACATACTTAGCCAGTTTTCCGTTTACAGAGTTGAATTTTGTTATTTCAGGTCCTGGTTGTGAAAGAGGAATTAATTGGATTTTTTCTAATAGAGATGGAATGAATAGCGAAGAGTGTTTGTTCTGGTTCACTATTAACCAAAAAAACATCGCAGAAAAATATAATGAACACTGGAACATGGATGAAATATTCCATTTCCTGCCTAAAGAAGAAAGAGTTTACACATTAATGGATATGGAAAATAGTGGTGCATGCGAGATAGATAAAAGATGCCGAACTAAATTTAACAATAAAAGACCGAAACAAAAGTATCATTATCAAAGTAATAATATAGAATTATTTTATAATTAGAAAATTACAAAGGATTTTAAAATGGTTAAAGAAATTAAGAAAAATGTTTTTGTTAGCCATCATCATAAAGATGACGCTAGTGTTGATGGGATTTCTCGTTTAGCTGCAGCAAAAGGTTATCATTTACGTAATAGTTCTATCAGAATGAAACCTGAAAACCAGCAACGAGTTGAGGAAAAAAAACTTAGTGATAGAACGATTGCACGTTTACTTAGAATGAAAATGAGGTGGGCTAGTCAAGTTATAGTTGTTATCGGGAAAGAAACGCATACCAGACCTTGGGTAAACTGGGAAATTCAAGTAGCTCATCAACTTGGAAAACCAATCATAGGTGTATATGAAAATGGTTTAAAAGGCGATGTAAAACTACCAGAGAATCTCGAAAAGTATGCAACCTCTATAGTGGCCTGGAGAAGTGACGCCATTATCAACGCACTAGAAGGTAAAACTTCATTTGAAAAACCTGATGGTACGGATCGTGATAAAGTTCAAGGTGGGAATGTCGTATGCTAATTGAGCCTAACTCTTACCTTTATGTCTATGCAATAACGAGAGACTTTGGTTTTGCACCCAATCCATTTCATGGAAGTTGTACCTTGGCAACATGCAAACCTGGAATTAGAAAGTCTGCTAAAGTGGGTGATTGGATACTCGGAGTTGGTGGAGCTAATTTAAAATCAGCTAAAAAAAAATGTATCCTATTAATGAAAGTTTCAGAAAAAATTAGTTTCAATGCTTATTGGGAGGATACCAGGTTTTCTATCAAAAAGCCTGCTAGAAATGGTAGTCATGTACAAATTCTGGGCGATAACATCTACCATCAAAATGAAAAAAATGAATGGATACAAGAAGATTCTCATCATAGCAATCCTGATGGTTCATTTAACATGACAAATCTTGAACGAGATACTAGTTCTAATAACGTGTTGATTTCTGATCATTTTTATTATTTCGGTAATAAAGCGATTGAAGTAGACTTAGACTCTCTTGAATATCATAGAATTAGAAACTATAAAAAGATTCCTTTAAATTCTACAATACCAGCCATTAACCTTATAAAAAGAATTGAATTTGATTTTAGAAGTGATAAAAATTCAGTTATATCTGACCCATGCAATTTTTCTGATTTCTATAAACGTGTAGATCAGCGAACTGGAGAACTTTATTGATAGGTGCACATATTTTGTGTTCCATATATTTTTAGTCTATCATTTTTTCAACCATCGCTGTTACTCTCCCGGAGGGAGTCTAGACAAAAACTCATGAAATAGCTTGCTGTTATATTCTTTAGATAGGCGTTAAATAGTACCTCAGACATCATTAAATATTCTAAAAAAAATAAAGCCCAAAGCTTCCACCGTTATGCCCAGTAAAAAGACATTCGATTGAGTGTGGTGTATAATCAGTAAGATAAACGGTTTATTTATGTAAGTGACACCTGCCTGATTTAACAAATTGTTACATATAAAATTTATTAGCTCAAAATTGAACTGACTCTTTTCTCTGGCAGCGTACAATCAAATCTGATCGTCAGTTTTGAGCTGTGAGTTCAACGTATCGATGCAATGCCATCCTTAATCAAGGGGGGTGTTACCATGAAACGAAGAACGTCTATTAACTACAAGCCAGAACAGAAAGCGATTATCTGGGACAGATATAAGCATGATGATTCCTTGTATGACATCGCCAGAATATTCGACAGATATCATTCTTCTATCATGCCCACTATGCACCAGACATTAAGAGGAAGTTTAAATGAGCAACCATAAGAAAAATATCGATACAGATTGGTATAATTTCCAAGAAGAGATTTGTGAACATTTTAAAAATTTAGGTGCCAACGCTAAGACGAATGTTACAGTAGAAGGTGTAAGAGGAATTTCGAATATAGATGTGGTAGTGGAATCCAAATATCTTGGGACTGATTTCAAATGGTTCGTAGAGGCTAAGTATTGGAATAGTAATGTCACAAAAGAAATTGTTCATGCTTTTTTTACAGTGCTTCAAAATACCGGTGCCGATAGAGGTTTCATCATTTCAAAAAAAGGTTTTCAATCAGGTGCAATAGAAGCCACGAAGCATACAAATATAAGTTTGTATACACTTGACGAATTTAAGAAAAAAACAAACCATCTTGTGCAATCTAATATATTAAAATCTTTTTTGAATCGTGCTATTTTAACTAGCACTAGATACTGGGGGCATACAAAGAAAACAAGGATAAAATATGAACTTAGATATGAAATGTTTGATGATAGAGAAATCCTTTCATGCGCTGTAATTCTCATTATTGTTACCGACTTAATTATCGATGAAGAGATTACCTATCCATTTGATGTTTCTCACTACACAGGGAAACAAATAGATCCAATTAACAGTTTTCATGAGTTAATGCATTGGTTGAATTTAAGTTTGAATGAGTTAGATCGTAGAATACTAGATGCTGAAATAATGATGAAGGTCAACGGAGATTTCGATCCTATATATGAATATTACACACCTGACATCATTAGAATTTGCACTAAAGAAAGAATTGATAACTTTTTAGATTATAGTTTCTTTCCTGAAAAGGAAAGGAAAATCTTGATTGCACAAAAAAAAATGGCAGAAGACTACAGAAAAAGTCGGAAGATTAATTGAGGGTTTGATATATCCGAACAATAGTGCAAGCCGTTCTGATAGACACGTCCGCTCTCGGCACAGAACTGTCTGTAAGATTAGATTTAGCTCTGCGCCATTAGAGTTCCAAATTAAGTCTAAGCTGATACATAAAATGGACGATAGATTTTTTTCAGCCACGTTTTACTAATCGAAAAAGCCCTCTCAAAATCATAGCGATAGCCTGATCTACATGAGGAGTCTGTGCTAGCACAACATTTTCCAACTCAGTAAGTCCATTGTTCAGATCCTTGTAAGAAAAACCGGCAAATTCTTCCCGCCCTCTCCAGTTGCGTTGCTGCATTCCGTCAGATGCCACAATATTCAGAGACTCCGTGATATCTTTTGCACATCCACCAAAGCCTCCCATAATAAAAAGGGGTTGTTTAGCACGAAGTGATAATACAGCCTCTTCTGCTATACCGGGCATTGCCCCCTTATACTTATCAACCTGCCCGCCAAGAATAATACGGGCATGTGTGTCTTGTAACATAGCATGTCGCATTGCTGTCAAACCTATTGCCCAATCTTCATCAGAAGGAATAGTTGCTATGTAATGGGCTCGTTCTGCCATTGGTAACGGCTCGCCATCGCGATTGAACAAAACAAGTCTTGCCATTCCTTTCAGGTCCGCACTGAGCCTTTCCAAGTCACTGGCATCTTTTTGCATATGCACCGGCCATGCAAGATAGTTCAATATACTGGAACGTTCATCCCCCTCATCGGCATCTCTTCTATGGCGTGCTACTAACTCAAATAACAGTTCAGTAAAACCATTAGCACGTAGATCTCCGCCATAAACAATCCTGGCTCCCAAGGCTAATAAATGACGCGCAATTTCTGTCATCGCGTCATATAAATGCTGTTTACTTAACCCCAATACAGGCATATCTGGGCTATCTGATGTAGATATTGCAATAATATGCTGACTAAGCATTTCACGATAAGTCATGATGTTCCCTCTGCCAGCCATTCGGTAAAACTTCTAAGCCTGATACCGGGTTTAACTTCTTCAAATAATCGCTCTTCTTCCGAACTTAAGGGTGGGTCAGGATATACAATTGTAGGTTGCCCAATACCGGGGAACTTTAAACCAGCAAGTGAAATTAACTCCGGCGCACGTGGAACAAACTGCACTGCACTTTGTTTAGTATTAACCAATTGTATACGACAACGCCACAGAAAATCTTTCAGAACCTCATCAAGCAGGCGTGCAATAATGATATTAATTCGTTCAGCCTGCTGGGGATCCATTCTCACTATGGGGACATTTCCCATATAAGGAAATCCCCTTTCATCCAATTCGCTAATACAGTTGGCAACAACTAAAGGTACACTATTACGTTTAGCTTCTATAATCTCTCTGCGACACCACTCACGCGAGGAATAAGAGTCGGTATGTATGGCAACAACTGCGCTTTGCGCCAGCTGTTTCAATAGCACCTGATGAAACCGAAGCCCAGCAGGGATATCATGGACATCAAAGAATGAACTTAACCCATGTCCACTATGTAATTGCTCACGTATCAAACGAGCAATCCTCTCTCCATCTTCATCATGTTTAGAATGGCTAAGAAATATCTGAACTTTCTTGAGATAATTAAGCAAATCATCTTCATCTTTTTCTGGTTGTTTCAGATGTTCCAGGTAATGGCGCAGCATCCTGCAAAATTCGTATGTAAGCTCACTAATCAATCGTATATGAAGATTTGCAGTATTGTTACTCCCATCCTGTATCCATTGGTCCCAGCGCAATGCCTGCTCTTCCAGTCCAAGATTTAATCCTTCTACTTCAATAGCAATGGGGAAAAGATGTGTACCCAGTCCAGCTATTTCCGACTGCGCGGATAGCTCCCGAAGGTAAGTCCCCCATTCAGGATCATTTGCCATACATGATTCTGCAAGTATAAGGACTGCGGTGGTCTCTGATTCTGAAAAATTGATCGGCAACGGCTTCCCCGTTTCAGGTAGAGGCTCAGAACGAAAAATAACACTTAAACCGGTTCCTCCAGCAACGTTCTGATAGAGTTCCCGACGAAAGTGTCCCCGCAATATTTCAGCCAGTCCAGCACCAGCGGCGAAATCCGGGTGCCAAATGATATAAACAACAAGAAATGGTTTTGCTAAATTCGTCTCAAGCATATTATGCATTCCTTAAGCGGCGTTCACGAGTATTTCTTATCAGAGTATTACTACGGCAATTGGCTTGTTCGATATATCCCCTACACGACGAAATGTTAGCTGTAAAATTAGCCCAACTTACCCACAGTGCATATCCAGAATCAATATTATCACTGAGTCGAGCGGGCACATTCACTCGTCCAGAAGAATTTGATAACAATGTTGGTAACTGGACACCAATAAGTCCATGTTGTTTATCAAGCGTCGCTTTAATTTCCCAGTCAATATATTTCCTCCCCCATGATTCATTACCGACCAAGACAATAGAACATGAAGTCCCTGTGATATAACACTCACGAATACATCGCATGACATAGTCAATATCCTCACTATCAACTCGACGATCAAGGGAATTATCCGTTACAGCCTCATATTCGTCATGAAATTTTTTTGAGAATTCATTATAGTAATATTGGTCACCATCATGGTGGTAACTTAAAAAAACCTTTCTTTTAATTATTCCGCTATTATACATATCTGACCCCTTAAATTTATCTTAGCGTAAAAACAATCTAATCACCATAGTAAATTAGTTCTTATAGCAGGAACATCCGCGGGATTTTTCTTTGCTGCTGGTTCCATAACATTTCTTTTATCAAATGCCTGGTTAATATAAAATTCACTATTCCCTATAAAATCTGAATACTTAACTAGTGAGCAATAAACATCCATATCCTCATACTGAGGGACGACTTTTGAAAAGTTATGATTTTTTTTAATTAACCAAGGGAGATAATGTTCATAACCCCAATCAATGGTTCTAATTCCAATGCCGCAATTGCAAAAAACATCACTACATACACCAGAGCTAAATACGCTCGAATATATTTCATCTCTAATTACACCGATTAATCCAGCAGGATTCGCCCCCCATAAAGATGCTTGAATTTCTGAGTTAATGAAAGGTCTGTTGGCAGTTTCTGTACCTATGAGTACTACTGTTACGGTAGAGTCACCAAGATAGTCCTCCCGAATTTTCCGCATAATGTAATTTTCACTGACATTACTGCTGATATCCCCGTCACTTACGGACTTGTCAATAAATGACGCACCACCAAATGCTTCAATGATTCCGTCCTTCAAATCTTGTTCGTTTGCATGATGATAACTCAGAAAAGTTTTATGCATTACTCCTCCCACTTAGCAATATCGATGTTAAAAATACCACTAACTTCCTCACAGAAAAATTTATTAATGCATTCAAAATCAGCCATCAATTGGCTGAAATGATAGTAATGAGTCTGGATTATTCCAATTGGTGTTAAATGATAAGTTAAAGAAACATTTTCACCGTTAGAATCCTTATCCCTCGTCAATACAATATCGTTTGTTGAGATGTACTTATGCCAACGCCTGTAATTATTCTGATGTTTGGTAAGCAATTGATTCAGTTTTTTTAGCATTTTATTAGATATACGATACAACTCCATATCTCTTTTCCGCTTAACATCCAGCACTCTTATTTCAACACGAATGAAATTATAGATATCATATAAAGAGTTAAAAACCTCCTCAAATGAGTCAGAATGTGGATCAATTTTGAACACACTTCTTTTAGTATCAAGAAAATTGCGAACAGATCTTTTATATAGCAAGTCAGAACTATCAAATAAAATATTTAACCCACCGAAAGTTAATTTTTCTAACTTTAATGAATATTTTCTCTCTAAAATACCGAAAAACAAAAATATAGTAATCAATGATAATATAAGAATTGAAAGGAGCGATTTTACAAAATCAAAATTTGATATGATATTTTTTATAAACCACCATTGTGAGGCCGGTAAAAAAGAGAAGCACCCCATTAAAATAATTGCTATTAAAATAATTCCAACTAGTAACAATCCCCTGACCATAAGCGAATCCTTATGAAAAATTTCAATCAAGTTGCATTTTTATCAACATACTGAAAAAAAATATTATTCACTATTATCAATGAGTTAAAGCCACATAACACAATTACTAATTAATGCTCAGAGATTACTATACCCTGATTCGGATTTCTCCGAAATCCTTCAGGATATCAATTTCACTTTTCGCAGCCTGATTAAAAATTTGCGTATATCTGATGGAATGCATTGGAGTTTTCTCTAGACAAGCAGTGGATATCTTCATCAGCTAGCTGTCTGTGGCAATGCAGGACGGTCACAGATCACTAAAACATAATGCACCGGCAGAGTACCGATTGTACCTTATCCCCCCAATGGGCATTGCTTCTTCTTACAAGTGCATACATTTCTTAGAGGGGGTCATTCTGGTGGTCTTGACAGAAAAGGAATTCAGGTTTAGCTTACTTATTAGCCAGTTATTGGCAAAGGCGATCCCAGTCAGAGGAGCCAAATTCTAAAAATTCGCTTCTTAGTGCAATGTCACTAACCTTAGTTGAACATTGTTTTTTAACGGATAGCGGGTTTTTAACATCTTAAGCGCCCTCGAACTTTATGGTTGAGGGCGTTTTGCTATGGCGTCATCACCATTTTCCCCTCGATTATAAAACTTGAGTAATTCAGTAGTCTCCCCTCT